>Ga0075522_10000006_pt1 | contig 124803 bp, 113 predicted proteins | sample NGEPerA_FD_74796 | JGI IMG/M metagenome (GOLD analysis project Ga0075522, IMG submission 74796) | Arctic peat soil microbial communities from the Barrow Environmental Observatory site, Barrow, Alaska, USA - NGEE PermafrostL2-A | ecosystem: Environmental > Terrestrial > Soil > Wetlands > Peat ... | reverse complement strand
GGTGGACCGCATCGGAACTCTGATCGCGGTGGCGCCGAATCCGGGCGTGTTCGACACCGTCGAGACCTGGATCAAGAAGCTGGATGTAGCGGTTTCCTCCAACAGTGGCGTGATCGATACCTACGTCTATCACGTTCGTTATGGCGACGCCCAGTGTCTAGCGATGGCGATGAATCAACTGTACATGCCCATGGGAGGAGCCGGGGGGTACGGCGGCGGCGCTTATCCTGGAATGTCTCCTTACGGTGGGGGCTATGGCGGGGCCTACGGTGGCGGTTATGGCGGCGGCTACGGCGGCGGCTACGGCGGGGCCGTGGGTGGGGCTGTGGGCGGCGCGTTCGGAGGAGCCGCCGGCGGGTACGGCAGCCAGAACAGCTTTAGTAGCGGATTCGGCGCCGGTGCGGCAGGAGCTTGCGGAGGCCTAGGCGGTTTCGGCGGCGGTGGCATGGGTGGCGGATACGGCTATCCCTCCTTCGGAGGCTACGCGGCGCAAACGGCGATGGCTCCCGGGGGGGTGCTGGGATCGGTGCCCCCCGGCGCAGCTCCGGCCGCCAGCGCCCAAGCGTCCGCGGCGAACGCGGGAACCACGCAGAACCCGCCCCGCATCGTCCCCAATCCTCTGGACAACTCGCTCCTCATCCAGGCCGATGCACAGCAGTACCAGGGCATTCTGAAACTGCTCAAGGAACTGGATGTCATGCCGCGGCAGATTCTGCTCGAAGCAAAGATTTACTCCGTGGTCATGTCGGGAAGCTTTGCCATGGGCGTGAACTACTACTTTCAGCAGGCGAGCGGTCAGCAACGCAAGCCGCTGGCGAGCCTGGTGAGCAACGCTACGCAGCTGTCGGTGGGAACCCTGGTGGGTCAAGCCAAGGAACTGCTCGCCTTCTTAAGCCTCTCCGACAATGCCGCCAACGCCCGCGTGATTTCCGAGCCCAGCCTCATCGCCACCGACAGTATTCCGGCTTCAATCAACGTCGGCTCCCAGGTTCCCGTACTGACCGGTACGGTCATTACGCCCGGCGGGGGAACCAATACGCAAACCCAGGGTATCTCCTCGCACGACACCGGCGTCACCCTGCAAGTGAACGCGCGCGTGAATCCCAGTGGCGTGGTCACGCTGATCATCGACCAGGAGATCAGCAACCCCACCGCCACCACCACTTCCAACATTCCTACGCCCTCGTTCAATCAGCAGGTGGTGCAAACCCAGCTCACCATGCAGGATGGCGACACCGTCGCCATCGGGGGCCTCATCTCGGAAAATACCAGTAGTGGCTCGGCCGGAATCCCCGGACTGAACCGCATCCCGTACATTGGCGGGTTCTTCGGAAGCAAGACCTATAGCCACGACCGCACCGAGCTGATCATCTTCATGACGCCCCACGTGATCTACGACACCAACGATCTCCTGGAAGCCAGTCAGGAACTTAAGGATAGCGTCCGGCACCTGCGCAAGTACACAAACTTCAACTAACGCCGGATACGCGGCCCGGGGCCCAAGCTCCAGGCCCCGTTCAGGCCCGGTTTTTCTCCCTTCACTCCGGCCCGCACGGCGTTCACTGCTAAAGTTTGTTTTCGAATCCGTCGAGTGTTATCAATTGAAACAGTCTCCGACGTCTCCCAAGCCCAGGCAGGAAGCGCAAGTATCACTTTTTGCTTGACTTGAACCGCCGGAGGATGGTATCTATATTCTGACTGCGTCCAGGGTGTAACAACTTTTGTAGTTTTTTTTCGGCGGCATTCATTAACCGTGGATCCCGCGAGCACAAAGAAGCACTAAGAGAAGTCGAAACAATGAGCTTTGAAAAAGTGACGAGCACGGAGCGGCCGACAGGTTATCGAGAGGCTCGAGTCCCGCGTGCGGGACGACAGGATTGAGGCTCAGGTTGAACAAAAGAACTTCCATCAATTCAAATTTTAGATCTCACAAGGAGAAGGAAATGGCAGATTTTCGCAGATGTCTTTATGCGCTCGCTTTCGTAGGCCTTATTACCGGCCTTACGATGCCAGCCAGCGCGCAGATGCAATGCTCGACAAACAGCGTTCCGTCGATCGCACGTGCAGAAGGGTACGCCGAACTCATGGGCGACATCATCATCGATTGCACGGGTGGAACCCCCACGCCGGCTGGTGTGGCCGTTCAGGGCACTAACATCGCTGTCAACCTCGACACCTTTATGTCGAGCAAGGTTACCGCCGTGGTGAACGGAAACATCGAGTTTCTGGAGTCTCTGCTCATCATCGATGAGCCGAATACACTTCAGAATCCCGCTGTGACCATCCGCAACTGCGGTGCTTCGAACGAAGACACCACTGCGGGCGGACCCGGCGAATGCCTGCTCCTCGGGCAGGTCTCCGGCAACGCGGCGCGTCAATACAATGGGACTTGCGCAAATCCGACGATTACGTCGCCGGCCTATGACTGCCACCCGAACGTTTTCCAGGGCAAGTCGCTTGTTCTGGTAACCGGTCAGACGAACCAGGTGGTCTTCACGCACGTGCCGATCGACCCGCCCGGAACCCTGTGTCCGGCGACCATCGGAACCGGGACCATCACGGCCCCCCAGAGTCCCACGGCGCTGTGCCACAGAATTATCCGCATCACGAATATTCGTGGCGATGCCACCACCACCGGTGTCGCGTCCGGCAGTAACGGAACTTCGAGCGTCAATGCGCAGATCATCGCCACTCCCCCGGGCGGGCTGCCGGTCGGCGATCCCAGCCGCGTTGTCTCTCGCGTACAGGCAGGCTTGGTGACTCCGATTCTGACCAACAACCTCATCCCTGGAGGCAAAATCGACTTCATCCAGTGTAAACTGCTGGAAGATTCCTCGCAGAATCAGGGCTTGCAATATACGTTCCGGGAAGGATTTTCCAATGCCTTCAAGCCGCGCACTCTGCGGCAGGTTCTCGACAACGGCACCGCCGGCCCGTACAACTATACCGCTGGCACCTCGCCCGTCACTACGGCTCTTACCGCTACCAGTACCAACCAAAACGTTCCGGGAACCTCCTACGACACGGAGAGCGGATTTATGAACAACAACGGGGCCGCTGGTGGTGACAATCCTACGAACCCACTTGCGGGCGGAGTGGGTGCCGGTAACAAATTCGTCGACACCATCAACGCCACCGGATCAAGCCTCAATACTGGGGGCACCGGCATCGTTTCCGCCGGAATTGCAACCCAGGGGACCAGGTTCATCCTGACCTTCGGGAATGTGCCGACTGGCTCGGAAATTAGAGTTCCCAATGTGGTAGCGCTGACCAACGTCGTCACGCTTGCACAGACGGGCGTCGCCGTCCTGGTCAATCTCACCAACCCCAGCGGGTCTGGCGGAGTTCCTGCAGCGGCGGGCAACACCCTTACTACGACGCGCGCGGTATACGAAGTCTACTTCGCAAATCCTGGTGCGTTGGAACAGCTGACTGTTCCACTTTTTGTGGTCAGCGTCTGTAACCAGACCCCCGTAACTTCGCCCTGTCCGAACCTTCCGGCGAATATTCCCTCTCCGGGTCTGGCGGCTACCATACAGGGCGGCTTCGCGCCGTTCTACGCTCCGTCGAATCCGGTTCGCGAGGCTGCTCTTGAGCCTGGCGTCGAGAACACGGCAGGATCCGTATTCGGTCCGGCTGTCCTTCCGGTTCCTCGCTTCATCAACAACCTGGCGCCGACACCGTTGTATTCAATCGTCAGGTGCTCTTGTAACCTGCTGTTCCCGTTCGTTACCAACGCGCCCTATGGGTCCGGTAATTTCGATACAGGAATGGCAATCGCCAACACGTCGCTCGATCCAGGAATCACGTTTGGATTCAGGGCGAGTGCGCAGAGCGGTCCCGTACAGTTGTGGTTCTACAACCGGAGCACGACGCCGGCAGCAGAGCCCAACTTCCTCGGAACCCAAGGGAATACGGAGTGCACGAACTCCGCCACGCCGGGCAGCTGCACAGGTACTCTGACTGCTGTTCCGCCGGGTGGAATGCTCCTCTTCGCCGCGTCGAGCGGTGGATCGATCGGCGGCACATCGGTGCTCGCCGGCGCTCCAGCCTTCTCGGGCTACGTCATCGCTCAGACTGGCTTCCAGTACTGCCATGGTTTTGCCTTCATCAGCAAGCAGACCACTACTGGATTCACCAGCGATAACATGGCGATGGGCTATGTCGCTCTGGTGCTTGACCAGGGTTTCCAGACGGGTGTGTTACCGCGTACTTCGTCGATCGGCGAAGTCGACAGCAACTAGAGCAGTCGTTCAATCCTAGAGCAAAAGGGGAGGAGCTTCGGCTCCTCCCCTTTTCTTTTGAACGGGGGGAGTCGGCACAAATGCCCAAACATTCGGCCATACTTTTGTTCCCGCCAAAGGTTGTGCTATACTGATCCGTGTTCCCGCCTGCGTCCACCCCATCCGGAGTGTGTTTCCTTATGTCCAAACGAACTGTTTCTCTAGCCGCTCTCGTGTGCGTCGCCGCCAGCCTGGCATTCAGTCAGACCAGCTACGTATTTGAAGTGCCAGGCCCGAACACGTCAACTACCCAGATATTTGGGGAAGGCGACAATGACTTTTCCCGGTTCCTTGGCCCTAAGGACGCCTTAGCCGGCGCCACCCAGGTGCTGGCCATGCCGAACGGATCCGGATTCTACATCGTCTCCCCGACGGCAATACAATCGGCTTCTCCCAGTCTCAATAATCTGACTACGCTTTCGGGAATTACCGGCACCATCACTGCCGCCCGGTTAACCGGGGACGGCAAGTACCTTGTGGTTCTCGCCGACCATTTTTATATCATCACTACCGCTAACAATGCCGTGGCGACGGCTGATAACGCGATTCCCTTCGGTGGAAGCGCCATCGACTTCGCCATCAGCCCGGATTCTCAGATCATCTGGATTCTTGGCAGCGTCGGCCAAGGCTCCCAAAGCGCGATTGCCGCAGTTAGCCCTTCCACCCTGCAGCCGAGTCAGAGCCAACTATTGTCCTACCCGGCGACCTCGATGACATTGTCACCTCTCGGACTGCTCTACGTTGTCTACGCCGCCGATAAAGTCGATGAAATCGATCCTGCGACGTTGAGTGTGACACCATCCGGGCATATGAGCGTTCCCAGCGGCGAAGTATCCGGCCGTCTGCATTTCACTCCGGATGGAGCCACTGCCTATTCATCGAATACGGGCACCTGTACGTTTACCAACTGCTTTACAACGTTCCAACTGAACGTGGCTAGCCATAGCTTCACCGGAGTGCCTTTTGACCCGAATAATCCGGCCCCGTTTTTCGACAATATTTTTGTGGCGGGAAATAACCAGATCTTTGGATTTACCTCCTCCGCGGGATCGACCGTGCCGAAGTTATGGGACATCACGTCGTCGCCTTTTTCCATTGCGCCTACTGCTCTCGCGCTGGGTATCCCTCTTTCCATCATCCAGTCGGTCGCTATTTCCGACGAACGTCCCACCCCGCGCTATCTATATATTCTGGACTCGGACCTGAATCGGCCTCTCCTCCGTGTGGGGCTAACGGATGGCACCATTGTCCCCTCAACGGCCGCCGTCGGCCAAGCTCTCTCGTTTGCATCGATTCCCGCGCAAGCAGGAAGCGGCACGTCCTTCGTCACCCTGAATACCACGCAAACCGTTGCGCCCGGGGCAACCTCGGCAGCCCTCATCGCCTATGCCACCGATAGCCTGGGCCGTCCCGTATACAATCAACAAGTTTGCTTTTCGACCGACGCCTCTACAGGTTTGCTGATCGCCAGTCCATCCCAAACCACCAATTCTCACGGCGGTGTGCAAACGTACCTGACCGCGCCCTCGGCGCAGGGTGCCTATCATGTGACGCTCGGTTTCGGACCCTGCGGGTCCGCATCGACGTTCAGTACGTACACGATCAATGTCGGAACCACCTCCGGGCAGCCAACCTCGTCCCAGATTTCTATCTATACCGGAAATGGCCAGTTGATTCGGCAGTTCACATCGGCCCTGCAACCCCTCACGGTGAAGATCTTAAATCTTGATGGCTCCCCGATCGCCGGAGCACCCGTAGTATTCACGCTAACGGGCGGTCCCGGCATTTTTTCCAACTTATCCGTTTCCAATTCATCCTCGGTCACGGCCACCACGGATGAGAACGGATACGCCTCCACGGGATTTACCGGCGGCACCGTACCGCAGGGGCTGTCATTCCAGGCAACCACGGTGACTGCGACTTCGGATTATGGGTCTGTTAATTTCATCGAAACCACGCAAAATGCATCAGTCGACGACCCCGCGGGCAAACCCATTTTTAACACCAACAACGTCTCGCGTTTCGATCTTGCGCAGGGACAAGTGATCCCAGCCTTATTCACCGCCAGAACGCTCTCGGAGAAGCCTCCGCAAAGCAACGTGCCCATCCCGAATGTTGGGATCCGGTTAGCGGATTCTAGTTCCGCGACTCTCGCCCCATCGTCAGTCGTCGCGTGCCAGGGATCCAGCCTCGGGGATGACCAGGGCGTCTCGCGCTGCAACGTGGTTGGCGTCTGCCAGCCGGCGGGAACGTCCTTCCCGGTGACCGCCAGCGTCCAAGCTTCGGTCGGAGAAGCTGCGTTCTTTCCGATCGTGGTCACCCTCACGCAAGGTACCGCATCGCAGCTCACGATAAAAAGCCCTGACCCCCAGACGGGCAGTCCCGGGAACACCTTTACGCTGATTGCTCTGATCACCGACGGTTGTGGTCAGCCAGTCAGCGACGTTCCCGTGACTTGGAGCTTTACTGGGTCCAACTCTACTGGGTCGTCCCTCTACGCGGCTTCAACGGCTTCCTCACCAAGCGGGACGGTTTCCGCCCAGGTTACGCTCGGAAATACACCGGGTTCGGTACAGGTTCAACTCTCGGCCGGAACCGTCGCGACGGCAATTTTCCACCTGACGAGTCAGCTTGGTGTATCTTCGATCGCGCCGGTAACGCCGATTCCACCCGCTGCCATCGTTAATACTGCTTTCGGCGCAGTGACCTTCGTCGTCCGCGCTTCGAGCGGACTTCCCGTAGCCAATATTCCTATCAGTTTCTCCTTATCGGGAAGCGGCGCCGCGGGCGCAACCGTCAATCCCGCCAGCGGCACGACCAACGCGCAGGGCCTGGTGCAGACCAACGTGGTCGCGGGCCCAACCGCGGGAAGCATCGTGGTCACGGCCAGCTATGCCACACTGACGGCGACAGTGGCTTTGACGGCGACATTGGCTGGACCGCAGTTTACCAGCAGCAGCTTCACCAACGCCGCCAGCGGTTCGGTCGGAATGACTCCTTGTGGACTCGTCACCGTAAGAGGCTCCGGCCTCTTGTCTGGTGTTCAGGGAATCGTTTCCGGCGTGAACCTCTTCGGCCCGCTGCCGACCACACTGGCCGGCGTTTCGATCACGGTCCAGCAGGGCTCCAATAATATTCAGGTTCCGATCCAGCAAGTCGCCAGCGATCAATCCGGCCAGCGGGTGACTTTCCAGGCGCCCTGCGAGCTGACCGCGACCTCGGTTCTGGTTCCGGGATCTGCTTCAGTATCGATCACTGCCAACGGCGCCACCACCACCGTCAACAACGTACTCGTCTTCGCTGTACAGCCGGGCCTCTTTACCTTCACCGGCTCAAATAGCAAACAGTACGGGGTCGTGATCCGCGAGGTTGACGGCAGCTACGTGACGCCGGAAAACCAGGCGCATCGGGGAGATAAGCTCTACCTCCTGGTCACCGGCATAGGTCAGGTGACCCCGGCTGCGACCACGAATTCAGTGGGCGTTGGGTCTCAAAACGCCAACGTGCCGATGCTGGTGTTCCTGAATAACACCGCCTTAAATACTCTTTCCACCCGCTATTTATTTGGATCGATCGGAACGTATCTGGTCGAATTTCAAGTTCCGGCGGATTTCCCCGTAGGGACCGATCTGAATATACTGCCCGTAGCCACGGCCAACAACGGGAACGACTTTATCGTTGGCAATACAACCCTCATGGCTGGCGTCGCCCCGTAAATACGAACGGAGCGGGCTATGCAAAAGGCCCGCTCCGACTCCACTCCGGAAACTTTTAGACGCGTGTCGTCATGCCCAAGGATTGGTAATTCCCAATCCATTTGCGAAATCCGTATTCACCGCGACCGAACCGGGGGGTGGATTAGCTGGATCATAGGGGGTCTCGCCGGAAAGCGCCATTCCAGGTGAAGTTACGGAGGCCTGGTCATAGCCAGGGACCCAGGTGTAACCATACATCTGGCGGGTCGCCATGGTCTTCATGGGATCCCATCCCCACACCATGATGGCTCGGTCAATGGTATAGCCTTGATCGGATAATTGCTGGGCCATAGCAGACCGCGCTCCAAAGTCGCTCACCTTTCGTAGCTGCTGGACTGCCGCGGGCTGAGCGGCCCAGTATGCATCGACCTCAGCCAGGCTCCGGTTGACCTGGGTGTTCGCATCCGGCGCCGTGTTCTGGGAAACCGCCGCCTGCGTGGAAACGGCTTGCGTGGGAGCCGCTGGTGCGGGATCCGCAGAAGTGGTTACCCCAGCGGACGTCCCGGTCGCGCTGGCGGGGTTCTTCACTGTGACAAGAAACTGACTGCCGCCGGAAACCTGACTCTGAGTCGGTTGAATATCGATCTGCAGGTTCGAGCTCTGGCCGGATTGTGTCAAGTATCCTTCGAGCGCTGCGACCAATTGGTCGGTGAACGAATTTGTTGATCCAGAAGGAGTTGTTGGTTGGGGGTAGATACCGGCTAGAGTATCCGACGCCTGCGAGCCCGTGATTGAACTGACCATTCCATGTAGCCTCCGCTTGAGGCACTTGCAACTCGGTGTCCAATTCAACTGGACGATTTGCTCACCGCCAGATAGATCGCCCGCAACATGGTGCGGTCGTCCGGCGTGAATCCGCCGCTCGCCTCAGCCGCGGTTTTCTGAAGATCCGTCCGAACCACTCCCAGAATTCCCATCAAGCCCGTGTACAGCTGTTCGTTGGGCAACAGATCGCGAACCGGCATGGCCCGCGGCGGCCGCGTATCGTCCGCTCCGGTTGGAGCGGGAGGATCGGGAACCCACAACGGCTGCGGCGAGGACACATCCCAGTGCCCGGGAGCTCCCACTCCGTGCGCGTTGCGCATCAGCAGTAATGCGCCTACATTGACTGCCTGGCCCTGGACCAGGAAAGACCACTGCCGGCGAGCCTCGCCGGCGGGGTAACTCGCCGGAAACGACGTCAGGTCTTCCTGCTGCAAGTTGGTGCCGCCGAGCTCCGTCATCAGGGACTGGGCATCGCTCTGGAGGCTGAGATAAATCGGGTTCAGGATGGACCCGCCCCGCGTGGCGAGCGTAGGCGCCACGATGTAAGGCGGATACTGAATCGCGCCGGGCAGATTCACCGTAGCCGCCTCTTGAGCCGGCATCACCATCTGTCGCAGAATCCCATTGCCGCTCTGATTCTGCGCCACCACGCGGTAAACGGCTACATTACTCGGATCGGAGACGTCCACCGTGGAGTCGAACCAGCTCTTCATGAGCCGCGAAGGATCGTACGCCGCGGCCTCCACTCCGAACGCCGCCCGGTAGCTATCGCGGGAGTACGTTTTGAACAACGCCAAATCCTGGATGGTATAGAACTCGGTGTTCAGCTGCGCCGGAACCACCGGCTGGCTTATCGGACTGTTGGCCATGGGGAATCTCCTGATGCCATCCTGCATCAGCCGCCAATGCCGCGCGGTGAGAGATAAAGTGGCAACCGTTGATCGGCCGATGTTTATGTACTCGCTTGAGGCTGTGATGCCGCCCAAGGGAAACGCCTATTTCAAGGGAGCCGCAGAGGCAAACTTCACTCGGATCGCAAATACCTGGTTCAGCGGCTGCACCGTGACTCGGACGGTAACGGGGCCCGTGCTTCGACTTCCGTCCACGGGCTCATAGTGAAATAACACCGGCATGTCCGCTCCGGCTCTCACGATCGGTTGTGTGGTCTTCACAGTGAGGCCGGGAACCTCGGGCAAGGACAGCTCCAGCTGCACTGAGCCCGTCATGCCATTGTGAAAAATCACTTTCCCCTCGGACGTCTTGTCGGCGGCCAGTGTGACTTCCTTCTTATCGACGCTCACCTCTTGGAGGATGCTCTGTGCCGCCGCGACGATAGCCTTTTCGTCTAAGTTTTGCGGAATCCCGCCGCCGGCTGCAGGCGTAGCGGCTGGCACCGCACCGGGCGGAAGTGACGGTCCCGGCGATGCCAACTTGTCCTTGGCATCGGTGTACCAAACCCACTTGCCGTTTTCAATCTTCCAGGTGGTTGTCGAATGTACCGTCATCGGGATCAGCTCGCCTACGAGCATCGCCATTTTCGACATCGTCGCAGTCACCGTAGCTTTGGTTAAATCGCCGTCAAGCTTGACATCGTCGACCTTGAAGCTCAGTAACTGCGCTTTCCCGGAGTTGAAGTAGTCGTCCTTGGTATCCTCCGCGACCATGTCGTAGGCCTTCCGGAAGTTCCCTTCCACGTGATATTGCAGGAACTCGGTGACGCGCGCGCGCAGCACCGCTTCCGCCTGCTCGGCCGGAGTTTGCTGTTGACCGAACGCGAGCATGGGCAGAAAGATTGCCGAGAGCGCGATCCGTCTTCTCATAGGCGTGTATTTCATAGACGCATGAAGCGCCGATTGGTCCCCGTCAGGGGATCTTGATTTGGCTGGGACGCAGGGATTCGAACCCCGATACGCAGCTCCAGAGGCTGCAGTCTTACCGTTAGACGACGTCCCAAGCGGACTTCATCCAGTTTATCACTGCCAGCGTCTATTCCTGCCGAAGCGCCGAAGCCGGGTCGATCCGGGTCGCCCGCCGGGCCGGAACATAGCACGCGATCAGCGCTACCACCGCCAGCAAGCCGGCCGCGCCCAGCAGCGTCACGGGATTGGTCCCAGCCACGCCCACCAATACACTCCGGAATAGAGATCCCATGGCGTAGGCGCCCGCCAGTCCGAGCACGATCCCCAGCGCGGACAGCTTCAGGCCCTCGCCCAGTGTTTCCCGCAGCACATCGCGCGGGCGGGCGCCCAGGGCGATCCGCACTCCCAGTTCCCTGCGTCTCTGCGTGACCGCGTACGCGTTGACGCCGTAGATCCCCACCACCGCTAAAATCAGCGCCAGCGCCGCGAACGCTCCCATCAGTTCCGATTGAAACCGGGGCTCCGCAAACTGATCCGAGAAGGTCTGTTCCATGCTCCCCATTTGGCCGATAGGCTGCTCTTTGTCGAGATCGGCCATCTCGCCGCGAATCGCCGCCGCGAGACTCGTGGCATTGCCGTGCGTCCGGACGATCGCGTAGGTCACGGTCGACCAGATGTTCTGTGCCAGGGGCAGGTATAGAATCGGCTCGGGAGGAGCGCTCAGATCGCCCAGCTTGACGTTGCCCGCTACTCCCACAATTTCGGCCCGGATCGAATCCGTGAATCCGTTCTTTCCCAGATACGGCGGGTTGATTAGAAGCTGCCGGCCCACCGGATTCTGATGGGGGAATTGCAACTCGGCGAAAGCTTCATTGATGAGGGCGACGGTGGGGGCGTTCGCGTTGTCATGCTCGGTGAAATCGCGCCCGCTCTTGAGGGTGATCCCGAGCGTATGCAGGTAGCCGGGGCTGATGGTCACATAGCCCACATCGGGGCGCTCCGCCGGGCCACGCGGAGGAGCGGTGTCCAGATCGAAAGGGACGTACATGGCCAGCCGCGTCAACGGCAGGCTGGTGCCCATCGCCACACTCTCGACGCCGGGCAGGGCGGCGATCTTCTCCTTTGCCTGCGTCTGGAACTGCACCGACTGAGTCGCGTTATAGCGCGTCACCGGTAGAAACAGCCGCAAGGTAAGCAGGTGGTTGACATCGAAGCCTAATTCAATCGCGGTCATGCGCCGGAGGCTTTCCGCCATCAGCCCGGCGCCCGCGAGCAGCACTAACGCGACAGCGACCTCAATCACCACCATGGCCTGGCGGAATCGCTGGCGGCCGCGTCCGCCGGTAGATCCGCGGCTCGCGTCATTGAGCGTTTCCCGCACATCCGGACGCGCCAGCGAGAGCGCCGGCGCAAGGCCGAACAACACGCCGGTCAGAACCGCGATCCCGACCGTGAAGAGCAGCACCCGGAGATTCAATTGGATCGGCGCCGTGGTCGGAATCGCGTTGATGGGCACGAACCCCGGGGCTAAATCGATTAACAGCGCTGCGAGACCGAGTCCTAACCCGGCTCCCATCAGAGCCAGCATCACGCTCTCCGTAAGCAACTGGCGCACGATCCGGCCGGAAGTCGCGCCCATCGAAACGCGCACGGCGATCTCCCGCCCGCGCGAAGCCGACCGCGCCAGCAGCAGGCTCGCCACATTGGTGCAGGCCAGCAGCAGCACCGCGCCCACCGCCGCGAACAACAACAGCAGACGCGTGCGCAGGCTGCCGTTCACCAGGTAATCCTGGAAGTCCTGAACCTGAATGGTCCAGCCGCTGTTGTTTTTGGGGTACGCTTCCGCCAGCGACTGGCCCAGCGCCGCCATCTCCGCTGCGGCCGCGCCGCGCGAGGTGTTCAGCCGCGCTACCACGATCAGATAACGGTAATCGCGATCGGCCGGATCCAGCACGGCCGGAACCCACACCTGGTGCCGTCTCGACAAGAACTGAAAATCGGGCGGCATCACTCCGATGATGGCGTAGGGAGTCTGGTTCAGCCGGATCGTACGGCCCAGCACGTTCGGATCGCCGCTCAGCGTGTTTTGCCAGGTATCGTAGCCGATCACGGCCACCTTGCTGGAACTCGCGCCGCCATCCAGTCCGTCCTCTCCCGGAAGGAACGTCCGGCCCAGAACGGGTTTTACTCCGAGAGTCTTGAAAAAGCCCGCCGTGACGCGCGCGCCGTAAATCTGCACCGGCCGGTCGAGCCCCGTGAGTGTGTACGTCGAGGATGCCCATCCGGCCAGGGCGGAAAAAGATTTGGCCTTGCGCCAGTCCAGGAAATTTCCCGAGGACGACCCGCGAATCTGCCCCTGCTGGTCCCGGTCCCACACCAACACCAGCTCCGACGGATTCTGATAGCGCAGCGGATGCAGGATCAGCGCGTCCACCACGCTGAACATCGCCGTATTCGCCCCGATGCCGAGCGCCAGCGCCAGAATCACCGCCAGAGTCATGCCCGGCGAGCGCAGCAGCACCCGCGCGCCGAAGCGAATGTCCTGGAACAGCGTTTGCATTACTCCTCAGCGATTGTCGGGTTCCTCAACTCGCCGATGCCGGAGATGCGTATAATGACTTCTTCGCCGGGCTTCAGCCACCGCGGCGGTTTCCGGCCGAATCCCACGCCCGCGGGCGTGCCGGTGATGAACACGTCGCCCGGCTCAAGCGTCACAGCGGTGGATACGTATTCGATCAGCTCCGGAATGCGGAACACCATTTCGCGGGTGTTGGAACTCTGCAGTGTTTCGCCCCCGATTTCGAGTGAAATATCCAGCGCGTGCGGGTCCGGGATCTCGTCCTTGGTCACGATCCAGGGCCCCATGGGAGCGAAGGTATCGAACGTCTTGCCCATCAGCCACTGTGTGGTGGCGGTCTGAAAATCGCGCGCGCTGACGTCGTTGACGATGGTGTATCCCAGGACGTGATCCAGCGCCTGCGCGGCCGGAATATGGCGGCCGCCGCTGCCGATGACGAAGGCGAATTCCGCTTCGTAATCCGGCTTGCGCGAGGCTTTCGGCAGCACGATCGGATCGCCCGGGCCGATCACCACGTTCGAAAATTTGCTGAAGATGGTGGGGACTTTGGGGATCTCCGACCTCGATTCCGCCGCGTGATCGCGATAATTCAGACCCACGCAGATCAGCTTGGGCGGACGAGGCACCGGCGCCAGCAGCTTGACCGCGGCCAGGTCGAAGGACGGCCCGTGCGCTTCCGGCACGCGCCCGGCGGCGCACACCGTGAGCATGTCCACACCCAGACCTTGAACTCGATTTCCTTCCACGATGCCCGCTTCGGGAGCGGACCCCGGCTGCTGAAATGTCACCAGTCGCATAGACGTTCCAGAGTACACCATAATTAGAGTTCATGCCCCGAATCGAGCGCGCTCTCCTCAGTGTCACCGACAAGACAGGGATCGTGGAATTTGCCCGTGCGCTGACTGCTCTGGGCGTCGAGATTCTCTCCACGGGAGGGACCTTCCGCGTGTTGAAGGAAGGCGGCATCGCCCCTCTGCGTGAAGTCGCCGAGGTCACCCGTTTTCCCGAGATGCTCGATGGCCGCGTCAAGACCATTCACCCCAGCATCGCCGCCGGGATTCTCGCCGTGCGATCTAAGCCCGAGCACATGCGGGCGCTCGCCGAGCACAAAATCCCGCGTATCGATCTGGTGGCCGTGAGCCTCTACGAATTCGAAAAAATCGCCGCGAAGAAAGATGCTTCTCTCGAAGAGTTGATCGAGAATATCGATATCGGCGGCCCGACGATGATTCGCGCCGCGGCCAAGAACTGGCAGGATGTCGCCGTGGTCACCTCTATCGCTGACTACGCCGCGATCATCGACGAACTGCGCGCGACGGGCGGATCTCTTTCAGAACAGACTCATTGGAAGCTGGCCAAGAAGGCGTTCGCCACCACAGCTGCCTACGATCGCGCCGTCAGCGCTCGCCTGGCCGAAATTCCTCCCACCGGCGACCCTCTGCCGGCCACGCTCGATATCCGCGCGCCGCGCACTCTGGCGCTGCGATACGGCGAAAATCCGCACCAGTCGGCTGCACTCTACGCGACCGGCAAGGGAGGGATCGCCGGCGCCGAACAGCTTCACGGCAAGGAACTTTCCTATAACAATCTGGTCGATCTGGACGCAGCCTGGCAATTGGTTCTGGAATTCGACCAGCCCGCAGCAGCCATCATCAAGCACACGAACCCGTGCGGCTGCGCCGAAGGTTCGACCCTGGCCGAAAGCTACCGCCGCGCATTTGAAGCAGATCCGGTCTCGGCGTTCGGCGGCGTGTTGGCGTTCAATCGCGCCGTCGATGGCGAAACCGCCAGGGAGATCGCCAAGACGTTTGTTGAAGCGATCGCCGCACCGGATTTTTCAGGGGACGCGCTCAATATTCTTACCTCGAAAAAGAATCTTCGCCTGTTGCGCGTGATCGCCGAGCCGCCGGCGCTCGTAGTGAAATCCATCAGCGGTGGCTACCTGGCCCAGACTCCGGACGCGCACATTCTGGCTCGTGAGGAAACGCGCGTGGTTACTGGTCGCGTCCCCTCGGAAGAAGAGTGGACCGCGCTCGAGTTCGGCTGGAAGGTATCGAAACACGTGAAATCCAATGCGATCGTGTATGCGCGCGTCGTTACAAATGCGGGGCAGAGCATCAGCGTCGGCGCCGGCCAGATGAGCCGTGTGGATTCGGTTAAAGTCGGTGCCATGAAGGCCGTTCTGCCGCTTCGAGGTTCGATTGTGGCTTCGGACGCCTTTTTCCCGTTCCCCGACGGCGTGGAGGAAGCGGCTAAACACGGAATCACCGCGGTGATCCAGCCCGGAGGTTCGGTGAACGATAACGACGTGATTGCCGCCGCCGACCGTCTAGGGCTCGCGATGGTCTTTACCGGCGTGCGGCATTTCCGGCATTGACGTAAAGGGTCGGGCATGCCCGACCCCTACAAAGTCGTAGGGGCGAGGCATGCCTCGCCCGACGCCTACCCGGCGCCTATTTATCGCTGTACAACTTGAGCTGATTGTCCACGTTGACCACGCCCTTCACCTTCTTGGTGATCTCGGTGGCCTTCTTGCGGCCCTTTTCCGTGTGAACCCGGCCCTTGATGGTGACGACGCCCTGTTTGACGGTCACGTCGAGCGCCGCGCCACGGACGTCGGCATCGATCGCCAGCTTCTGGCGGACGTTGTCGGAGATCGCGTCGTCCGACACCGGCGTTTTCTGTGCGACCAGCATCGGCACGGCCAGAGTCACTAGAAGCAACAGAGCTATGAGCCTCGGCAGCATGCTTTTATTCTACTCTCACGTGCCGGCCATCCCGCGCCAATCGGTGGCGGCCAGAAATTCCGGGTCCTGGCGCCAGTTCGGCCGGACCTTGACGAACGTTTGCAGAAATACCTTCTTGCCCACCAGCGTTTCGATCTCCCGCCGCGCCAGCGTGCCGATCTTCTTGAGCAGCGCCCCGCCCGCGCCGATCAGAATGGCTTTCTGCCCCGGCCGCTCGATATAGATGGTCGCGGCGATCCGCACCAGCGTGGGAGAGTCTTCCCAATTTTCAATCATCACCGCCACGGCGTGGGGCACTTCCTGCCGCGTCAGATGGAGAACCTTCTCGCGAATGATCTCCGCAGCCAGAAAACGTTCCGGCTGATCGGTCAAGTAATCCTTGGGATACAGCGCCGGACCCTCCGGAATGCGCCTCAAAATCTCTTTTTGTAGTAGTTCCACGCCGTCGCCTTTGAGGGCGGAAATGGGTACGTACGCCGCGAAATCATGCATCGCCTGATACCGCTCGATCAGCGCTAACAATTTCGCCTTATCGCGCAGCTTGTCAATCTTATTGAACACCGCGATGGCCGGCGCTCCCGTTTTTTTCACCAGGTCGACGGCCCCGGCGTCCTCGTCGCTGGATCGAGCCGTCGCGTCTACTAGAAAGAGCACCACGTCCGCATCGGCCGAAGCCCGGACCTGATCCATCATGCGCTTGTTGAGCAGCGTCGAAGATTCGTGGATCCCCGGCGTATCCACGAACACGATCTGCGCGCCCGGCAGCCTCAGCACGCCTTGGATGGCCGTGCGCGTGGTCTGCGGACGCGGCGCGACAATCGCCAGCTTGGTGCCCAGTAGCGCATTCAGTAACGTGGATTTCCCGGCGTTAGGCCGCCCGAGAATCGCAACGAACCCTGCTCGATGTTTCATTTCGTCATTTCTATTTTTCTGTTGCCTTCGCCACCCGTACCTGGTCCACGCGCAGGTTGTTGGCGGCCAGCACTTTGATCTGGACGCCGTCGCGCTCCGCTTCTTCGCCTACCGCGGGGACGTGGCCCAGCCACTCTGTGATCAGCCCGCCGACCGTGGTCGATTCGGTGCCCTCCTGCGGGCGAAATCCCACCAGATCCGTCAGCCGGCCCAGGTCGAAGCTGCCGGAGACCACGTAGCCGCCGTCGGGTTCCTCGTGAAAATCGCGCGCCGGCTCATGCTCGTCGTGAATCTCGCCGACGATTTCCTCCACCATGTCTTCCAGCGTGACGATGCCGGCGGTGGACCCGTACTCATCCACCACCACCACCATATGCACGCCTTCTTCCTGCATTTCACGCAGCAGATCGTTGACCGGCTTGGTCTCCGGGACCATGCGGATGGGCCGCAGAATGTCGCGCACCTTGCGCTTGGCGCGCTCGTCTTCATCCAGCTCGAACATGTCGCGGACATGCACGAAACCGGTGATGGAATCGATGTCGCCGTCGAAGGCGGGGATGCGGGAAAACTGCTCGTTGAGGACCAGCTCGCGCAATTGGTCCAGCGTCGCATCCTGGCTGATGGCGACGACGCGCGGCCGCGGCGTTAATACTTCCCGCACGGTCTTGTCGCCGAAGGCCACCACGGATTGGATCAGCTCGCGGTCGCCTTCCTCGATGATGCCCTCTTCTTCGCCGGCGCTGATCAGCGCCTCGATGTGCTCTTCCGCGGCCGTATCTTCACCGGGGACGGGGCGGCCCAACTCAAACAGCGATTGCAGAAATTCCACGCTCCAGGTCAACGGCCGCGTCACTAAAGCCAGTACGCGAAAAATCGGGACCAGCGCGGCGAGCCCTTGTCCGGTGGTCTTGCGGTACACGATCTGGGGAACCAGATGCGCCCCCAGCACGGTGGCGATACCGGTCAGGAGAAATGCCCCCGCCAGCGCTTCCCACAAAGGGGAGCTATCGACGGTGATGGCCACGATCAGACAACCGAGAATGCCCAGGCCGATGTGCTTGACCAGGGAAAAGGTCAGCGCGCCGCGTTCGGTTTCGAGTCCGATCTTGGGCTCCAGCGCTTCCCGGAAGAATTGCAAGGCCGGCAGCTCGCGCGTGCGGACCCGCAGGCTTTCCAGGTACAGAAGCTGGATGCAGGTAACCAGCGTGACGAGAAGCGCGACGGCTGCGGCGGCCAGTGTCAGCAGCAGCGTCATATGCTTGCCTTGACCCCGCTTGCCTTCGCCCGTTCGATGAGCCCGGAAGGCAGCCCCAGCCGCTTGCGCCAACGAATTTCGGCGCGCGCCATGGCGCCTCGATCAGCATCATGGTCCATGCCGGCCAGGTGCAGCAGGCCGTGCAGCATCAGGATGCGCAACTCGTCCTCGACGCCGTGGCCCCGTTCGGCGGCTTGCGCGGCGGCCCGGTCGAAAGAGATCGCAATATCTTCCGGTGGAAACGAAAGCACGTCCGTGGCGTAATCCTTGCCGCGAAACTCCCGGTTCAGCTTTCGCAAATCCGCGTCCGGCGCAATCAAACAGGTCACGCTTTGCCCCGGCAGAATCTCCTCCGCCAGATCTTTCAAAAACCGGCGCAGGTCTCGTCGTCCCACGTGAGGCGATGGGTGGCGAAATAGCACCGGCGTTGAGTGTCTGAGCATGGCGCGGTCTTTACGCGACCGGGAATTGAGAAGCGGCCGGATCCGTTTGGCCGGGATCTGCGGCTCGCTCCGCCAGTTTCAGAGACAACTGGCGATTCACGCCGATCGCTTCGTTATAGCGCTCGTACGCCTTCACGATCTTCTGCACCAGACTGTGGCGCACCACGTCGCGTTCATCGAACTGGATGAACTGGATGCCCTCCACGCCGCGGAGAATATCGGCGACTTCGATCAATCCGCTGCGCTGCCCCATGGCCAGGTCGATCTGAGTGACATCGCCGGTCACCACCATTTTCGAATTGAAGCCCTGGCGGGTGAGAATCATCTTCATCTGCTCGGGCGTGGTGTTCTGGGCCTCATCCATGATGACGAAGCTGTCATTGAGCGTGCGGCCGCGCATGAAGGCGATGGGCGCCACTTCGATGACGTTGCGCTCCAGAAGTTTTTCGACTTTCTCCACTTCCAGCATGTCGAACAGAGCGTCGTATAAAGGGCGCAGATACGGGTCCACTTTTTCCTGAAACGTACCGGGCAGGAAGCCCAGACGCTCGCCGGCTTCGACGGCGGGCCGGGTGAGAATGATACGGCTGACGCGTTTCGAGAGCAGCGCGGAAACCGCCATGGCCACGGCCAGATAGGTTTTGCCGGTGCCCGCCGGGCCAATGCCGAAGACCAGGTCGTAGCGCTCAAGGGCGTCGATGTAGCGCCGCTGCGTCATGCTCTTCGGCGTGATGACTTTCTTGCCGAAGGTGCGCTGCTTTCCGCTTTCCACCAAGCCGCGCAGGGACGTGTCGGCGTCCGCGGTCACCACGCGCAAATAGCTGTTGAGATCGCCGTTGTTGAAGGTGTGCCCCTCGCGCATCAGCGCGACATAATCGTTCAGGATTTGCGCGGCCCGCGCCACGCTGGTCTCTTCGCCTTCGAGTTCCAGGGAATCGTTCAGCAGGCGGGTGCGGATGTTCAAGCTGCTTTCGATCAGGCGGATATTCTCGTCTCGGGTCCCGAACAGGGACTCAATGCCGCGGCTGATCTGGACAATGGACTTCATTCGAGGCGAGACGTTTTGGGACAGAAATTTGTAAGGTCCAGGCGAGCAGACATCCGCGGGCGCGGAGGCAGGAACAACATCCGTCTACAAGGATATCAGAACCGGAAATCTCATACGGGGCTGGCATATCAGGAGCATGTGTTATGCTGGAAATCGCCGACCTGGCGTGCGCCGCAGATCCGCGGCGCGAAAATAGCGGGGACGTAGTTCAGTTGGTTAGAACGCCGGCCTGTCACGTCGGAGGTCGCGGGTTCGAGCCCCGTCGTCCCCGCCAATTCTTCTCTCGAGTCCACAAAAAAGTACGAATACAAAACGCCGCTCGCGGCAATATACTGTTTATGGCCAAGGTGGTCCATCGCGGGATGGTCGCGAGACCCATCAGGTACTGCATCGGGCTGCGCGTCACGCGCCGCCGATGGATTGTATCGAGGCGTTAAGGGATCGGCTGGTCCGCTGGGAGTGACCGGGTCTCGCCCGCCGCTATCGAATCGTGGCGGCTTCGGGCGGAGCGATGCGCTGCCATAGCCGGTATCCGCCGACGCTGATCGACGGACCCTCCACCGGCCGGTAGTTTCGCTGCATCCAGGATTCGAGCTCGGCAAAGCGCCCGTCCCGGTCCGATCCATTCGGAAACACGCGCTGCAGCTCCTCGCGGGAAAGGTTCATATACAGGAGCCACTTGGGAGGCCGCGCCTCCAGCTCGCCCAGAGCCTCGGTCTCCTGGCTGTGCGTCATCATGCCGGGCATCAGGTAGGAATACCGGGTCGGATTGTGAGCCTGCGTTACGAAGTATTGCATCGGCATGTACGGATAGACGAACAGGCTGTCACCGCGATGCACTTGTTGCATCAGCCGTTGGACGCCGGGCGCCTGACCCCGTGCCACTCGCAGGATTCCGACGGGCGAAACCACCGGTGACGACTCCCGCCATCCGCGCACATAGTTCGAGGCGAACATCGTGGCCAGCAGGATCGAGCAGATCGACAACCAGCTTGCGGCGCGCGCCGGTAGCAGGCTCGCCAGCGCGGCGCCCACCAGAGCGTACGGCAGCGCCGCGATGAACGCCAGATGCATCACATCGGCACGAGGAAAAGCAGTGATCGCCAAAGCTGCCGAGGCCGGCAACAACAGGGCCAGGATCTCCCGTTGTTCGCCCCTCCACAGGACAAGTCCGCCCAGCAAAATCGCCAAGGGCGGAAGTATCGCCGGCAGAGCCACACACGCGATCAGGATCAGCCGTACGATGGTTTCGGGAACGCCGTGGCTGCCTTCGAGCAACGCGCGATACCCGCCTATGATGGAACCGTAGGGCAGCACGTTCACGCCGGAATAGTTCTGTCGCAGCCATGCCATTTGGGCGAAGAATGCCCCCAGGCTTCCCGTCGACATCAATGCAGCGATGCCGGCCACTCCGATCGCCGCGGCGCCTCCCAGCAGGGGGATGAGATGGATTCGGCGCTCCCGCGAGGCAGCCAGCCACAAAGCCACCACCGCCGCGACGATCGCCACGGACGGAGTGCACCACGCGGCCGCGGCCAGGGAGGCGCCGCTCAAGATCCATTTCCAACGTCCTCCATCCCGCAAGGCGCTCACTGCCAGACACAATCCCGCTAACGCGAACGTCGCGCTATCCCAGCGGTGAGTCGACGTGAGAAAGGACGGGTCAGCCACCTGGAATCCCGCGAACGTGAGCGTCACTGCGGCCGCCGCGCGCCAGGAGGACAGTTTGGCTGCCAGCCAATACACCAGCGCGCACTGCAACGCGAAATCCAGAATCACGATCAGACGTCCGGTCCACAGCGCGACTCCCAAGAGCTTGAACACCAGCGCCTGCAGCCAGTAGCTGCCGGGGCTCATGTAGCCGAAGAAATCGACGTAGATGCGCCCGCCGGCCGCCATGCGCTGCGCCGATTCCAGCACGATGCCTTCGTCGTTGGTCAGCACCATCCGCTGGCCATGCAGCGCCAGGAGCAGGGCGGCCACCGCCAGGAAAATCGCGGTGGCGATGGTGGTGTTCCGTTGGGGCATCTTTTGGATCACCCCTTGCGCCAGATACCCAGCACGCTTTTCCCGACGCGCCCGGCGAAGAGGGGATCGATCAGCCGCGAGACAGGCACCAGCAGCCGGTCCCAAGTCAGGATTTGCCGCTCTGTCGGCATGGCGCTTCGCAGCAGCAGCCGATTGGCGGCGGAAGCCAGCATGCCCGCCGCATCCAGGTAGACCAGCTTTTCCAGCCTGAGGGCAGCGGGCGCGGCTTGATGCAGTGAGGCATGCGTATAGCGCCGGAAGTGACCAATGGCCGCGTCGAACGGCGTGAACAAAAATGGATGCGCGGGCGCCAGCACCACCAGCGCTCCGCCGGCCTTCAAGCGAGCCGCCGCGCGAGCCAACTCAGCGCGATCGTCCTCGATGTGCTCCAGCACATCAATGTAGAGGATCGCGTCGAATTGCGCCTCCGCCGGTAACGTTTCGATGGTCCCCACCGCGGGCTCGTGCCGCCCGCCCGGTGGTAGTGAGATTCGCGCCGCGAGCGCTGCATCCGGCTCCAGGCACGTCCAGCGCTCGTACTTGAGGCCGGCCAGAGTCAGCGTATTCGCGCCGATTCCGGCTCCCACCTCGAGTACTTCTCCGCGCACGAACCCAGCGATCTGCGCTCGCCAATACGCCTTCCAGTTAAGCGCTTTTTCGAACAGCTCGAGTTCCGAGCCGGCATACCTGAATTCGGAATCGGCAACCGCGCGCGTCATTTTTCGGACGTCCTGGCTGCTGTGGAATTTTTCTGAGGCGCGCCGTACACCGTGGTCTTGCCCAGAATGAAATAGGGGGCGTCGCGCGTCAGCAGAAAATTCAGGGAGCTGCGCCGGCTGGCGATCAGAAACGCGAACAGCGTCGCGAAGCTGAGCGACTGGACCACCAGCACCAGCAGCAAGCCGACCGTAAACGTGGCCCATCCTGGGACCGCCAGGTCCGTAAACCAGCGGATGCCTGCCGTGGCCCCCATCAGCCCCATCGCGATTACTGCCAAGCCCACCGCAGCGGTCAGCAGCCGCGCGCTCACCTGGTCGCTGAATACGGACATCGCACTCAGGCCGTGAATCAGCAGGCTCACAAAGTTCATCTTGGATTCGCCGGCCAGGCGCCGGCCTCTTGGCAAGGGGACCAGCCTGCGCGGCAAACGCGCCCGATAGATCGAAGCCGCATAGTGATTCCAAAGATCGGGAACGGCCATGAGCCTCGCCAGCGCTGCACGGGGCACCACGCTGAAGTTCCCCACCTGCACCACCACGCCGGTCATCGCGTGATGGATCCAGCGATACGCCCGGTAGCCCAGCCGGAAGCCCAGACTCTCCATGCGCTTGGTCCGCGCGGCGAACACCACTTCTCCGCCCTCTCCGGCGGCGAATGCGCCAAGCAGTTCGGGCAGGTCCTGGGGCCGATCCTCGCCATCGCCATCCATAACCACTACGGCTTCGGCATCGGTGAATTCGTGAAGGTGATACAGCCCGAGTGCAATCGCCCGCTGGTGGCCCTGGTTCGAGCGCAGGTGCAGTATCTCCACCGAATCGAGCGCGGTGAGGCTCTCTCCCGGCCAATCCGACGGCATGGGCTCGGTGGAGGCGTCATCCACGATCAGGACCGAGACTTGGCGTTCTAACCCGGTCATCGCCCGGTCGATCTCCGGCAGCAGCAGGCGCAGCGATTCCCAATCATTGAAAATCGGGATGAGAATTGCCAGTGACGCGCGCCGTTCCACCATGTGTTCCGCCATCAGCAGACTCCGCATAACCAGATTACTTCACACGCTTACTTCCATCGGCAATTCGTTGCAGGCGCTACAGATACGGGCATAAGGGCCAAAAGATGCGGGTGCCGCCCAGCCATGGTACACTGAATACTTTGGTTTTCCCGCCAGAATAGCGTAGGTACATCCCCGTGGAGGATATTGCAAGTGTCTGAACGAATGCGACATATATTCACGTCGGAATCCGTGACAGAAGGTCACCCCGATAAGATGGCCGATCAGATTTCCGACGCCGTACTGGATGCGGCTCTCACCGTCGATCCCACCAGCCGAGTGGCCTGCGAAACTCTCGTCACCACCGGAATCTGCATGGTGGCCGGCGAAATCACCACCAAAGCCACTTTGGACATACCCAAGCTGGCGCGCCAGGTGATCGCCGACATCGGATTCACCGACGCGAAGATGGGCTTCGACGCCAAGACTTGCGGCATCCTGAACGTGATCCAGACCCAATCGCCCGACATCGCCATGGGCGTGGATACGGGCGGCGCCGGCGACCAGGGCCTGATGTTCGGCTACGCCTGCGACGAAACCACCGAGTTGATGCCGCTGCCGATCCAGATGGCGCACCATCTCGTCAAGCAGTTGAGCGACATTCGCCGCACCAGCAAGCTCACTTATCTGCGTCCCGACGGCAAGAGCCAGGTCAGCGTCGAGTACGTGGACGGCCAGCCCAAGCGCATCGATGCGGTGGTCATTTCCACCCAGCACGATGACGACGTCACCACCGAGCAGCTTCGCGCCGACGTGAAGAAGTACGTCATCGACCCCATTGTTCCCTCGAACATGGTGGATTCGAACACGAAATATCACATCAATCCGACCGGCCGGTTCGTGATCGGCGGACCTCATGGTGACACGGGTTTAACCGGGCGCAAGATTATCGTCGACACCTACGGCGGCATGGGCCGTCACGGCGGCGGGGCGTTCTCCGGCAAGGATCCGACGAAGGTGGACCGCTCGGCCTGCTACATGGCGCGCTACGTTGCGAAGAACATCGTCGCGGCGGGCTTGGCCAAGCGCGTCGAAGTGCAGTTGGCCTACGCCATCGGCGTGGCCGAGCCTGTATCGGTGATGGTGAACTGTTTCGGCACCGGCACGATCCCCGAAGAGCGCCTGGTGGAACTGGTTCGGGCCAATTTCAGTCTGACGCCCAAGGGTATGATCGACACGCTGAAGCTGCGCCGTCCGATCTACCGCAAGACCGCCGCGTTCGGCCACTTCGGCCGGACCGAAGACACCTTCAGCTGGGAAGCCACGGACAAGGCGCACGCGCTCAAAGAAGCCGCGCAGCCAGCCGCTGCGGCCCGTAGCTGAGCGCCGGAAGTCCAGTGCTAGTTGAAGGTTGTAAGCACGCACTTGAGATCACTGTCCCCGTAGCCGAGGTGGACCAGGAAACCGAGCGCGCGGCCGCCACGATTCAAGGGAAAGCGCGCCTGCCGGGTTTTCGACCCGGTAAGGCGCCCCTCTCGATCGTCAAGACGCGCTTTGCCGGCGACATTCGCCAGGAAGTCCTGGACGCGCTGGTGCCGCGATTCCTGCAGGCCGCCGTGGAGCAGGATAATCTCCAGTTAGTCGGGCGGCCGGCGATCTCCGACGTCCATTTTCACGCCGGGGAGCCGCTGCGCTTCAAGGCCGAATTCGAGGTCGCGCCGACCTTCGAGTTGGGCGAGTTTCGCGGCGTCACCATCACTTATAACGAACCGGAAGTGACCGGCGCCGACGTGGAAACGCGCGTCGAACAGATCCGCGATCAAAAGGCCCAGTACGTGAATGAGGAGCCCCGCGCTCTGGCCGACGGCGACTATGCAGTCGTCTCGCTCGAAAGCCTGGAAGGCGTCGAAGAAAAGGTCTCGCAGGATGAGCTGATGCTCAAAATCGGCGACGAGGCCACCATGAAGGAGTTCAGCGAGAATCTTCGCGGAGCTTCTCCCGAAGACGCGCGCGAGTTCAGCGTCACCTATCCGGAGGATTACGATCGGCCCACGCTCGCTGGGAAAACGGTGAAGTTCCGAGCGGTGGTGAAAGCCGTCCGCCGCAAGGATCTGCCGGAGCTCAACGACGAGTTCGCCAAGGACCTGGGCGATTTCAAGACGCTCGAAGAACTGCGCGAGACCATCCGCAAATCGATCCAGCAGGAGCGCGAGCACCGCGCCCAGGACGAAGCCAAGACCGAGCTGATCGACAAACTGGTGGATGCGCACGATTTTCCCGTGCCGGACGCGTATATCGACCGGCAGATTCAGATCAACGTCGAAAATCAATTGCGCTCGCTGGCCGCGCAGGGAGTGGATCCCAAGACGATCAAGCTCGATTGGGCCAAAGTGCGCGAATCGCAAAAAGACCGCGCGGTGCGTGACGTGAAGGCGTCGCTGATTCTGGATAAAATCGGCGAACGCGAAGCCATCGGCGCGACGCAGGAAGAAGTCGATCGCGAGGTGCAGCGGATCGCCCGCCAGCAGCGCGAAGCGGCCGCGATGACGCGAGCGAAACTCCAGAAAGATGGCGGGTTGGGCCGCATCGCCGGCCACATCCGCACCGATAAGACGCTCAGTTTCCTGTTCGAGCACGCTCGCAAGGAAGCCGCGAAGCCAGAAACTCAAGATCCCCAAGAGAATTCGTAAAAAAAGACAATGCGTAAAAAAATCACTGTAGTAGGCGGGGGCAATGTCGGCGCGAGCTGCGCCGTCAACCTCGCATATAAAGAATTGGGCGACGTGGTTCTCGTGGACGTCGTCGAAGGCGTGCCGCAGGGCAAGGCTCTGGATATGCTCCAGATGGGTCCTGTCGAAGGCTACGATGTCCGCATCACGGGCGCGAACGATTACGCTCCGACCGCGGATTCCGACGTCGTGGTGATCACGGCGGGTCTGGCTCGCAAGCCCGGTATGAGCCGCGACGATCTGCTGCTGGCCAACCACGCAGTAGTCACCGGCGTCTCCCAGCAGATTGCGAAGTATTCGCCCAACGCCATCATTATCCTGGTGACGAATCCTCTGGATGCGATGTGCTGGACCGCGCTCAAAGCCTCGAAATTTCCCAAGCATCGCATCATCGGAATGGCGGGCGTCCTGGATTCGGCGCGCTTCCGCACCTTCATCGCGCAGGAACTGGATGTCTCGATCGAGAATGTCACGGCGGTGGTGATGGGCGGCCACGGCGATACGATGGTCCCGGTGGTCCGGCTATCGGGCGTCTCGGGCATTCCGCTGACGGAGCTGATCGCGCCGGAGAAGCTCGCGGCGATTGTCGACCGCACGCGCAACGGCGGCGCCGAGATCGTGAAGTACCTCAAGACCGGCAGCGCGTACTACGCTCCATCGGCCTCGGCCGTGGAGATGGTCGAATCGATTCTCAAGGACAAGAAAAAGGTCCTGCCCTGCGCCGCGTATCTCGAAGGCGAGTACGGCATCAACGGATTGTTCGTGGGCGTGCCGGTGAAGCTGGGCGCGAAGGGCATCGAACAGATCTACCAGATCAAGCTGACGGAAGAAGAGAAGGGCATGCTCGCCAAGAGCGCCGCTTCGGTCCAGGAGCTGGTGGATATTCTGAAGACGAAGTAGGGCAGGTCTCCAGACCTGCGGCGGGCTTCCAAGCCCGCGTGAGATTTTCGACCGCCGCGCTGCACTCCTTCCGAAAGGATGCAGATTTCGGAGCGTCACCTTCCTCACTGGTACGCGATTGGGCAGCCGTTGTTTGTGACCTTTCGTTTGCGCGGAAGCCTGCCATCTGGTCGGGGATTTCCGCCTGAATCGATAACCTCGGGCGAAGCGTTTCTCTGTGTCGACCGGTTGCTTGATACTGCGCGCATCGGACCGACATACCTCGCGATGCCATCCATCGCTCAGATCGTCGTGAAGTCCCTTCAGCACTGTGGTGAAACCGACTATGGACTTCACGCGTGGGTCGTCATGCCAAACCATGTCCACTTGCTGGCGACCGCGCGGACCCATGTTTCCAAGTTCATGCGTAGGCTGAAAGGATACACAGCTCGTCAAGCCAACCAACTCCTAAATCGCACGGGGCAAGCATTCTGGCAGGAGGAAAGCTACGATCATCTCGTCCGCACGCCGGAAGAATTCAGGAATATCGAAGCCTACATCCTCAACAACCCAGTGAAAGCGGGGTTGGCGCGATCGGCGGCGGAGTATCGATGGTCGAGTGGCTACCAGCGGGAGGCGGGCTAAAAAGCCCGCCGCAGGTCTGGAGACCCGCCCTACTTTATTCGGCGAGCCCGCCTAGTACAAAATCGACGGCAAATACGCTCCCGCCGGCTCGTTATACAGACCGGCGGTCATCAGCGTCATCGGCTCCACCACGCGCAGCCCGTTCGCCAGGCACCACCGGAACAACTCCGCGTTGCGGGTCGGCACCAGGATTCCCGGCCCGCCAAATCCATCGGCCGCCGCGATCAGCGCCTGCAAGTCCAGATTGGTCTCCGCCACCGCGTGCCCGAAAAAGGCCAGGCTGCTGCAGTAGGCCGTGATCCGGCCATGCCGTTCGACCACCGCCGCGGTCCCCTGCGCGATCGAATCCGCCAAATCGCCGCCGCGATGGTGCCCGTGCACTTTCACGCTCACGCGATTGCACGCGTCTAAGTCTTCCGTTCCCGCGGGACGCACGAAACACCCCTCTAGCGTCTTCTTGATCGCGGGCCCCTGCATCACCGAAAGGGGTTCGCGCACGTCGAATCCCAGAGTCGCGTACAGCGACAGGGACCGCGCGTGAAACGCCGCCTGCACCAGTCGGACGCCCGGGAAACTTCGCTCGCTCGCGCGATCCATCACGGCTTGCATGAGCTTCCGCCCCACGCCCCGGTTCTGCGCGGTGGGATCGACCGTGATCGGTCCGATCCCCGCGATGGGTGAACGTTCGTCCATGCAGTTGCTGCCGACGATCCGCCCGTCTTCGTCCGCGACCACGCAGTAGAAGCCAGGATGCACGAACATCGTCGACATCAGGTCCGCGGCCCGGTCCACGGCTGGCAGATCCGGAGGAAATCCGTGCTGCGTGTTGATCTTGTAGAACGCTTCGTAGCAGATCCTGGCGCTTGCCAGTGCGTCCTCGGGCTTCGCGCGTCGAATCGTTAGAGTGGGCACTTCAACCAGTGTATAGTGGCACGGAAAGTCAGTTTTGAATAAAGTAACATGTGTGTAACGACCGGAAGAGGAGGACCTCGATGTCCAAACTGTACACGCTCTTTGCTCTGCCTGTGGTGGCTGCGTTTGCAGTGGCACAGACTCCCTGCGATCAACTGAAGCTTTCGCTTTCAGACGTCAAGGTCGTCTCGATCGAGTCCATCCCGGCCGGTCCGTTTGTGGCCCCAACGGGATCCCTGACGCCCGTTGTTCCCGCTCCGGCCCCGGCTCCTGGCGCTGTAGCACCGGGTGGTCGCGGAGGCCGTGGCGCAGCAGGTCGAGGTGGTCCGGCCGCGGGCGGACGAGCCGCGCAACCTCCGCTCTCCGTGCCTGCCTACTGCCGGGTCTTGATGGTGCTGACGCCATCGTCGGACTCGCTGATCGATACCGCCGTATTCCTGCCCATCGAAAACTGGAACGGAAAACTCCAGGTGGTAGGCAATGGCGGGTGGGCCGGAACGGTCAGTTATCCCGCGATGGCGGCCGCGCTGCGCGAAGGCTACGCGACCGCTTCGAATGACACCGGACATCGCGCCAATGATGCAGGCGGAGGAGGCATGTTCGCGCTCGGCCACCCGGAGAAAATCACCGATTTCGCGTATCGTGCGATGCATGATACCGTCGTCAAGGCGAAGTTGATCACGGCGGCGTTCTACGGCAGGAGTCCCAAGTATTCCTATTACAACGGCTGCTCCACTGGTGGAAGGCAGGGTCTCATCGAAATTACGAAATTCCCCGAGGATTTCGATGCCGCATCCGTGGGCGCTCCCGCGAACCCGCACGTTCATCTGCATGCCGCCGGAGTGGAACGGTCGTTGGAGTTGATGAAGAACAACGCGCCTCTCACGGAGGCCAAGGTCGAGACGCTGCACAAGGCCGTGATGGATTCCTGCGACGCGCTGGACGGCGTCAAGGATGGAATCATCAGCAATCCCGAGAAGTGTCACTATAATCCCGCAGCGCTTCTGTGCAAAGGTGCGGATGGCCCCACCTGCCTGACATCGCCGGAGCTCGAAACCGTGCGAATCGTGTTCGGCGACGTTAAGACGAAGAAGGGCGAAGTGATCTGGACCGGCTATCCGGCCGGCACGGAGCTGCAAGTCGCATCGCTCCGCAACGTCCCGAGGAGCCCGGGCGGCGTGTGGGACGTGATCCGCATCCTGGGTCATCAGGACAAAGACTACGACTGGCACAATTTCGATCTGGACGCCGAAGTAGCGCAAGCCGACAAGGCGGGCATCGACGTCCTCACGTACGATCTTTCGGCTTTCAAGGCGCATGGCGGCAAGCTGCTGCTGTACCACGGCTGGGCCGATTCCACCATCCCGCCGGGACATACCGTGATGTACTACAAGGAAGTGCTGGCGAAAATGGGCAAGAATCAGGACGATTGGTTCAAGCTGTACATGGAGCCCGGCATGGCGCACTGCGGCGGCGGTCCCGGTCCGAACCAATTTAATAAGATGGGCGTAATCGAACGCTGGCGCGAGGCCGGGCAGGCTCCGGAAGCGATCGTCGCGGAGCACGTCACTGGCAGTAACGTCGATATGACCCGTCCGTTGTGTCCCTATCCGCAGGAAGCCGTATATAGCGGCGCGGGGAGCACCAACGACGCGGCTAGCTTCGCTTGCAAACTGCGGTAACACGCGTTGCGTTCATTCGCGTTCATTCGCGGCTGAAGCTGCGGTGGAAGTTACTTGCCCGTATAGCTCACGCGCCAGATGACCTTGGCGCCATCGTCGGTGACGAGCAAGGATCCGTCCTCGGCAACTGCTACGCCGACGGGACGGCCCCAGACGACGCCGTTGGTCGAAAAGCCAGTGAGGAAGTCCTGATACACTCCGCTGGCCCGGCCCTTCTCGATCGGGATCCGGATGACTTCGTGGCCGGAACCAGCCGCGTGATTCCAGGAGCCGTGCTCGGCGGCAAAGGCATCGCCCGAATACTCTTTGGGAAATTGCTTTCCGTCGTAGAAGACCATCCCCAGTGACGCGCTGTGCGGCTGGACCAGTACGTCGGGTACGATCACTTTGCTTCTGAGCTCGGGATGCTTGCCCTCATGCTTGGGGTCGTAATTGCCGCCGATGTAGAACCAGGGCCAGCCGTAGAAACCGCCGCGCTCGACGTGGGTCACGTAATCCGGAACCAGGTTGTCGCCGTAAGTGTCGCGCTCGTTGATCGAGGTCCACAGCTCGCCGGTTTCAGGATTGATCGCCAGCCCGACGGGGTTCCGGATGCCCGAGGCGTAGATTCCCACGAACTTGCCTTCGGGCGTGTACTCCAGGATGTTGGCGCGATGGAATTCCGTGTCCCCATCGTCATTATTCGATCCCGAACCAACCGCCAGGAACAGGCTCTTGCCGTCCTTGGAAAAAACGATGTCGCGGGTGGAGTGGCCGCGGCCGGCCGGGATATCGGAGATCAGCGTCTGAGCTGGGCCGGTGGCCTTCAGATCGCCGTTCTTGTAGGGGAAACGGACCAGCGTGCTGGTGTTGGTGACGTACACCCACTGCGGATTCGGTCCGGGCGGATAAAAGTTGATCCCAAACGCGGCCGGCAGTTTGGCAAATACGGATGTTTGCTTGGGTTTGCCATCGGCTGTGATGCCGCGAAAGATCTTGACGGCTCCAGCGTCGCCGCCGCTGGTTTCGGCCACGAAGATATCGCCGTTCGGAGCCCTGCGCATCTGCCGGGGATTTGTGAGTCCTTCAGAAACGTACAGGCTTACCTTGAATCCAGCCGGAGCCTGCGGCATCGCGTTCGGCGGGCGGACCGCACCCCGGCCGCCGGGCGTTTGGCCGGAAGGCGTTGCGCCGGGCTTCGGAAGATCCTTGGCCGTGATCTTGTAAGCCATGCCAGGTTTCAACGCAGCCGTGGTGCTGAAGGCTTGTTTGCCGGTCCGGACGGTTATGCCGTCGGTTTTGGCGGCGTAGAGCATCAAACTCGCGGCCAAAAGCAGTAATCCGGCGGGAAGAATCCAGTGGAGCGTTTTCATGGTTCCTTCAGACTACCTCAGGGTGAGTTGGGGCACAACGAGACGGCGCGATGTTCACTCTTCGGTGTGGGTCTCAAGCAAGGAGCGGCACTTGGCACAGAGCAGGTCATAGTCCGGTGGATCGTCCGAGCTGAGCGCGGGGTCTGGATCGCTGATCGGCTCGATCAACTGTCCGCAGTTCTCGCAACGAACTTCCATGCACGCATTCTACCGCTGACGAACCTGTGGAAAAGTACCAAACGTGATTCGGCGCCGGGATAATTTCGCATATTTCACTTTGACTACAACCGATCTGGTGATAAAATTCCTGAAGCGCAGTGGGCTTCTTCCTCCGAGAGCCCGCCCGCTTTATCCAGGGACAATCGGCCGATCCGGGCGGTTTCGACCGCTGAGGAACGGCCGGTCCCCTGGGATCAACGCCATTCCCAACAACTCACTGTTTGCCCGCAGCGGGCGGACGCGCCGGCGGTTCATTCCCGAAGTGATCGGCGAGCTGGTCCGCGGTAAATCCGCCGCCGGGGCGAGGCTGTTCCGCCAACATGGTCGCGTTCCAGTTCTCATAATCCTGAACCAGACGGCGGTACACTTCCGGCTGACGATTCTTGAGGTTGGCGCGCTCCAGAGGGTCGTCGACCACGTTAAACAGGAACGTGTTCTCGCGAATCTTCAGGTACTTCATGTCGCCATCCCGCATCGCGTGCTGCGACTTCTCGTTGTAGCGCCAGTAAAGCTTGCGCGGCACCGGCGCGGCATTCTGCGTCAACGCCGGCAGCAGGTTCATGCCATCGGGAGGATAGGCCGGATCGGGCCGCGTGCCGGCTGCGGCCAGCAGCGTGGGAAGCCAGTCCATCGAAATCGCCACCTGTTCCGTCGTGCTACCGGCTTTGATATGACCGGGCCAGCGAACCAGTGCCGGAATTCGCAACCCACCTTCCAGAAGCTCGGTTTTCTTGCCGGTGAAGGGCCAGGTATCCGCGAAACGCTCGCCGCCGTTGTCGCTGGTGAAGATCACGATGGTGTTGGCGGCGAGGCCGGTGCTGGCCAGCGTCTGGAGCACCCGCCCAACCTGCGTGTCCATTTCTCCGACCATGCTGGCGTACGTTTTTTGAGACCCGCCGTCGAAGTCAAACAAGCCACGGATGCGCTGGGACTCTGCCTCATCATGGGGGCCTTCCCAGGGCCAGTGGGGCGCGTTGAAGTGAAGGCTCAGCAGGAACGGCTTGCGCTCCGCGGCGTAATCGCCGATCGTCTTTACGGCGCGATCGCCCACCAGAGTGGTGAAGTAGCCGGCCTGCTCCACGGGCGCGTCATCATCCCATAAATCGGCCAACGCATTGGGACCCGTACCAGCCTTGTGCGTGAAGTAATCGAGGGCTCCGTTGTGGAATCCCCAGAAGTGATCGTAGCCGCTCTTGAGCGGGCTGAAGTTGGGCAGATTGCCGAGGTGCCATTTCCCGAGCAAGGTGGTGCCATAGCCGGTTTTCTTGAGCAGCGAGGGCAGAGTGGGGTGTTCGGGGGGCAGGCCCAGAGTCGTGTTGCCGGTTCCCAGGGGTTCGGTGAGCCCGACGGGCAGGCGGTACTGATAGCGTCCCGTGATGAGCGCGGTACGGGTCGCCGAACAGACGGCCGAATTGGCGTAGGCTTGCAGAAACTTCATGCCCTCGGTGGCGAGCCGGTCGATGTTGGGCGTGGTGTAATCGGGTCGGCCGTAACAGGAAAGGTCGGCGTAGCCCAGATCGTCGGCCATGATGTAGACGATGTTGGGCGGCGCGCCCTGAGCGCGCGACGTGCGTGCGGCGAGGGCCAGGGCGAGAGGGGTCGCGAGGACGCGGCGGCGAGTGATGGATGAGTGGGCCACGGAGATATTGTGCCTCATTTGGGAGAGGGGTGAAACAGATATCGAGTATTGGGACTTAGTTGACTGTGGCGCTACCGCCTCACGAATCGCCGGCCGATAGTGGTTGCGAGGATGTACCCGAGCGGCCCAATTACGGCAAGGGGCGCCAGGTACGGGAGATGAGGCAACTGCGGCGGTTGATTGTTCCAAGTCCGCACCTGCCACCAAACAGAGTTCTGCATCGCGAGCGTCGTCATCGCCAAGGCTAAGGAAGCCCAAAGCATGGTCTGGAGCGGTAACGGGAGCGCAGCCAGCCGGAGACCCTGACGCATTCCCCAAAGTGAAGGAAGGAGAACCAGGACGGTGTGTACGATCAGCGGGAACACCTCGCGATAGAACGCACCCGCAAACACTGCGGCGTTTGCCGAAAAAGTGTCCGCCCGGGACAGGAGCAACGAACGCCCAAGAAACCGGGGCATACCCAAGAGGTCCACCGTCACCAGTACGAGGCAAAATAAGGCTCCGTTGATCCAGATGGCACGGCGCGAAAGATACCCGAGCACAAAGCCACTGGTCCACGACCAGCAACTCAGCAGCAGGAATTCGAAGAGGACAACCGCGACGTCGTGGGCGAAATCCAGCCGGAACCCAGTGTTCCGAACGTAGGTCCAATCCCAGTTATTCAGGTACAGCCACGAAGTGACGGCGCTACTTTGGGCCATCCGCTTGGAGACCAGGCTGAGCAGGATGCCGAAGGGAGCAACCGCTCCCAACAAGGCCAGCCAAGGCCGCCAGTTCCTCCACAAAGCTGTCTGCCGCCGGAGGGCTAAACCCAGTAGACCGCGCAACGCTCGTCCACTCGTCTCGCCGGATTCCGCGAAATCCCCGTGTACGGCTTCCCGCTCGTCGGGCTCGAGCACTCGGGAGACTATATCCACCAACCGCCGCATTGGGGTCATGGCCCGACCATCCTTCGGTTTGCCTCCCAAGTTACGCCACGGCTCACTCGCGTCACTGTGTTGTAGAAATCCGTGGCGGCCTGAATGCCCTTGGCAGTTACGCGGACCATTCGCTTGGCGCGGCCGCCCCGTTGAGGCGTGGCGTCGCCCATCCAGGTTTTGAGAAGGCCCTTGGTCTCCAGGCGATCCAGAGTTGTGTAAAGCGCGCCGATAGAGCAGCGGCGCTTGGTCGCGCCCTGGATCTCCTGCCGGATAGCCGCGCCGTAGGCTTCTTCGCCGAGTCGCGCGGCCGCGGTGAGCAGGAGGTATTCGAACTCGCCGATGGTCATTAACATCACATTGTGATACTAATCGCCGGGCGTGTCAATACGCGGCTATTTGCCGCGAGCCGCGCAAGAGATCAGGGCTTCAGCCCCGCACGATCCAGTGCGCCACCTCGGCGAGCTTCGGGGCTTTGCCCTGCGAAAGAATGCCGATCCGGAAGATGCGGGCGGCGGCCCAGATCACAGCAGCAGCGAACGCAATCATCCCGATCAAGCCGACCCACGGCTGCCACCAGGGGACTCCGCCGGGCATCGCCTGGCGTAGGAGCATGACCATCGGCGTGAAGGGCGGGACGAATGACATCGCCGTCGCCAGGTCGCCGTTCGGCTGCTGCATGACGGGGGTCAGCATCAGCATGGGGATCATAACCGGCAAGACATATCGCGGGGCCAAGTCGCTTTGATCGCGGGCAAATCGTAGCGCACGTAGAGTGTTCCGCCGCAGGAGCACAGGTTGTGAATCTTCTGAGGTTCGAATCTGCTGGCGCAGAGGCTGCATTCGAGATGGGTCACGTGAGGCATGGTTGGTTATTTTATCGAATGCCCCGTTCTGTATACTGGCTTGTTTATGTCAGACACACTGTTGGATAGCCAGATTTGGGACAAGAAGTATTTCGACGGCGCATGGAAGACCGCGCCCAAGACGATTCCGGTGCGCGAACCGGCGACCGGCGAATCGCTGGGCACAGCGGGTGGCGGGACGCCCGAGCTGGCGGTGCAACTGACCGAGCAAGCCGCGAAAGCGCAGCCCGCTTGGGCCGCGAAGTCCGCGGAAGAGCGCGCCAGGATCATGCGCGAGGCGGCCCGAATCATTGAAACGCACTCGAAAGAGATCATGGATTTTAACGTCCGCGAGACGGGCGGCGTGGAACCCAAAGCCGGTTACGAAGTGGCGATCGCCACGGGCGAGCTGTACCATTCCGCTGCGATTTTGATCCAGCCGATCGGCGAAATTCTGCCGCCGACATCTCCGGACCGGATGAGCATGGCGATCCGCGTTCCGGTCGGCGTCGTCAGCGTGATCACGCCGTGGAATGTGCCGCTGGTGTTGGCGATGCGCTCGGTGGCTCCGGCGCTGGCGCTGGGCAATGCCGTGGTGCTGAAGCCGGATCATCAGACTCCGGTGACGGGCGGCTATCTGCTGGCCCGAGTGTTCGAGATGGCGGGCGTTCCCGCGGGCGTATTCAGCGTGATTCCGGGCGGGCCCGACGTCGGCGAGGCGCTGGTGACGGCTTCAGCGGTGCGGCTGGTCACGTTCACCGGATCGAGCGCGGTGGGTCGCCGCGTGGGCGAGCTGGCCGGCAAGGCGCTGAAGAAAGTCTCGCTGGAGCTGGGCGGCAACAGCCCGATGATCATCCTGGATGACGCGGACCTCGATGCCGCGGCCTCCTGCGGCGCGTGGGGATCGTTCCTGCACCAGGGGCAGGTCTGCATGGCGACCAGCCGGCACATCGTGCACAAGAAAGTCGCAGCCGAGTACATGAAGAAACTGGCGGAGCACGCCGCGGCGCTACCGGTGGGCGATCCGTTCCGCGCGCACGTGGCGATCGGTCCACTGATCAGCGAGAAGCAGCTCGCGCGGGTAAGCGGGATCGTCGACGATTCCGTAAAGGCGGGTGCGAAAATCGTGACCGGCGGCACGCACGAAGGTCTGTTCTACAAGCCGACAGTGCTCGGCGGCGTGAAGGTCGGTATGCGCGCCTACGATGAGGAGATTTTCGGGCCGGTGGCGCCGGTGACCATCGCCGAGGACGACGACGAAGCGGTGGCGCTGGCGAACGGCACCGGATACGGTCTGGCGGCCTCCGTGATGACGGGGTCGGTGGATCGCGGAATGCGGATGGCGCGGCGGATCAAGGCCGGGATGGTCCATATCAACGATCAGACCATCGGTGACCATCCCGGAATTCCGATGGGCGGAATGGGAGCGTCGGGCAACGGATCGCGGTTCGGGAGCACGACGAATCTGGACGAGTTCACTGAGTGGCAGTGGATTACGGTAAGCGCGACGCCGGCGAGGTATCCGTTCTGATCGCGCAGGCTGCGCGGGCCTGAAGACCCTCCCTGCTTCTGCCGATAGAAGCAGTGCCTATGTCCGCTCCTCTCGCCGGCAAGTTTCAGGATCACTACAAGGTTCTCGAGGTCGATCCGAAGGCGAGCCTGGACGCGATTCATCAGGCCTACGCCAAACTGGCGGAAAAATATCATCCGCGGAACGCCGCAACCGGCGATCAGGCCAGGTTCGACGCCATCAATCTGGCTTACGAAGTCCTGTGTGACTCCGGGCTGCGGCACGAATTCGACAAGCTAAAAGGGGTTGGCGAGGACAAGGCCGAGTTTAAGTTCAGCGGTCTGGATTTTTTTGCGGCGCTGGGGCATGAGACCGCTTTGCGCGCGGCTCTGCTCTGCATCCTATATGACCGCCGCCGGCTGAAGCCTTTCACGCCGGGCCTGTCGATGCGAAGAGTTGAAAACATCCTCGATTGCACGTCTGAAGGATTGAATTTCGCGCTGTGGTATCTGAAACAGCGGAACATGGTTGCGAGCGACGACAAGAGCAATCTTCAGATCACGGTGGAGGGCATGGATTATCTGGAAACCAATCCGCCCACGCCCGAGACGGTGATGCCGATGATCAAGGATGCGGGGCTGGCCATTCCCGCGACAGGACCCATCGCGGAATCCGTAGCCCGACCGACAACCGAGTCCTCGTTGACCGGCACAGGCCCGTCGAACGTAAAGCGAATCTTCGAGACCCTCTCTCGCACCTAGACGCCCGGTCTTAAAACCCATCGGCCCCTACCGGATACACTTAAAGTATCCCCATGGTCACGGAGGTTGCTAGCTGTACGTTCGACCGGCTGGAGCTCGATTCCGGCAGCACGCTGGCTCCCGTAGAAGTCGCGTATGAGACTTACGGCGAGCTGAACGCGGCTCGTTCCAATGCGATTCTGATCGTCCACGCCTTTTCGGGCGATGCCCACGCGGCAGGCGAAGGCGGGTGGTGGGCCTCCATGATCGGGCCCGGCAAGGCTTTCGATACCGACAAGTATTTCGTCATTTGTTCGAACGTGTTAGGCGGATGCCGCGGCACCACTGGCCCGGGCTCGATCAATCCTGAGACGGGATGCCCGTGGGCCATGTCGTTTCCTCAAATAACCGTTGGAGATATGGTCCGGCTGCAGAAACTGCTGATCGACCATCTGGGAATCGACCGGCTGCTGACGGTCTCGGGTGGATCCATGGGCGGGATGCAGGCCCTGGAGTGGGCGGTATCGTATCCGGAGCGCGTATTGTCGGCGATCCCCATCGCCACCACAGCAAGGCATAGTGCGCAGCAGATCGCGTTCAACGAGGTCGGACGGCAGGCGATCATGGCGGATCCGGACTGGAACGACGGAAATTACTACGGCGGCCGGCCTCCGGGGCGCGGCTTGGCGGTGGCGCGCATGGTGGGCCACATCACTTATATGAGCGATGAGAGCATGCGCGAGAAGTTCGGGCGCAGGCTGCGGACGCCGGACCAGTTCGAAGTGGAGAGCTACCTGACCTACCGCGGGTACAAGTTCGTCGACCGCTTCGACGCGAATTCTTACATCTACATCACACGCGCCATGGATACGTTCGATCTGACGCAGCGCGGCGCACTGCCCACGCTGTTCGCATCGAACACAGCCCGGTTTCTGCTGATCAGTTTCACGTCGGACTGGCTGTATCCGCCGTACCAGTGTCTGGAGATCGTGAAGGCGTTGCGCGGCCGGAATTGCGATGTGGCTTACTGCAATTTGGACGCCCGCTATGGCCACGATTCCTTCCTGGTGGAAGTGGAGCAGCAGACCGAGGTCGTGCGCGGATTCCTGGCCAGTACGTTCCGGGAGGCGGCCGCAAATGCGTAAAGTCGATGGCTAACGTTTATGGCCGGCGCGACTTCGCGATCATCGGGGACCTGATCGAGCCGAAAACCCGGGTGCTCGATCTGGGCTGCGGCGAGGGCGAACTGCTGGCCTGGCTCAAGGAGAACAAGCAGGTGGACGGGCGCGGCGTCGAGATGGAAGGCGCGCGCGTGCAGAAGGCCATCGCGCGCGGAGCGTCGGTCTATCAGGGCGATCTGGAGTCGGCGGTCGAGGATTATCCGGACCAGGCGTTCGACTACGTGGTCCTTTCGCAAACGCTGCAGGAGACGCGATACCCGCTGGCGGTGCTGCGAGGGATGCTGCGGGTCGGCAAGCGTGCCATCGTGGCGTTCCCGAATTTCGGACACTACTCGGTGCGGCTGGCCTGGCTGTTGAGTGGCCGCGCCCCGCGAACGGACCGGTTCCCCTATGACTGGTACGACTCGCCGAACATCCATTTCCTATCGGTGCTGGACTTTGAGGCGCTGGCGCACAAGCAAGGCTGGAAAGTCGAACGGCGCATTTGCCTGGCAGGGGACCGGCAGGTGACGTGGCTGCCGAATCTGATGGCGGAGATCGTCGTGTTTGAAGTGTCGGCGGGCCCGAACACGAAGGCGACCTGAACACGTGCGAATGGATGGGGACAGCCAGCCGATTTCGGCGATGCATTCCGGACAGCGCAGATTTAGTTTTTCGAAATCGGAGGCAGTCCCCGAGCGGCTGGATCACTTTCTCCAAGAAAAGCTGACCGAATACAGCCGGTCGCGGATCCAATCCTGGATCAAAGAGGGCCGCGTACTAGTGAATGGCTCGCCCGCGAAAGCGTCGTTGCTGCTGCGCGGGGGTGAGACGATTGAAGTTTCTCCGGCCGGGCTGCCGCCACTCAAGGCGACTCCCGAAGATCTTCCGGTGGAAGTATTGTACGAGGACCCATCGCTCATCGCCGTGAACAAGCCGACGGGATTGGCGGTGCATGCGGGCGCCGGATTGCACGAAGGAACCCTGGTCAACCGGCTGGTACACCGCTTCGGAGCGCTTTCGCAGTTAGGCGGCGAGATGCGGCCGGGAATCGTGCACAGGTTGGATAAGGACACCAGCGGCGTGCTCCTGGTCGCCCGAACGGACGCGGCGCATCGGGCTCTGGCGGCGCAATTCGCGGGACGGACCGTGGAGAAGATCTATCTCGCGCTGGTGCATGGGAAAGTGCGCGCGGATTCGGGGCGGATCACCAGGCCGATCGCCCGGGATCCCGTCCGGCGGACACGCATGACAGCTCGGCTGGAGTCGGGCCGCGAGGCGCTGACCGATTACCGCGTCCGGCAGCGATTCGAAAAGTTCACGTTTCTGGAAGTGCGCATCGGCACGGGGCGGACGCACCAGATCCGGGTGCATCTGGCGAGCATCGGACATCCGGTGGCGGGCGATCGCGTGTATGGAGCTCGTGTATTTACAACGCCCGCACAAAGGCTGTTCCTGCACGCGTGGAGGATCGGCTTTGTGAGCCCTGCTACAGGCGAAAAGGTGACGGTGGAGGCTCCGCTGCCGCCAGAACTGGCAAATTGGCTCGCGGGGCTATAATTCTAGGTGAGTTTATGAAACGTACCATCATGGTCCTGGTGAGCGCAGCCTTGGTGTTTGGGCAGAGCGCCAAACAGAGGGCGGCGTCCCAAGCGGCCCCTTCGCCTGAGGACCAGGGCCGGATCACGGTGGACGTGACACGCGTGAACCTGCTGTACACGGTGACCGACAAGAAGGGCCGGTTCGTCAGCGATCTGACCAAGAACGACTTCGAGATTATCGAAAACAAAAAGCCACAGCAGATTCTGGAGTTCACCGCGGAAACCGATCTGCCTTTGCGGCTGGCGATCCTGATCGATACCAGCAACAGCATTCGCGAGCGGTTCCACTTTATCCAGGAAGCCGCGACGGACTTTGTCACTACGGTGATGCGTCCAGGCAAGGATAAGGCGCTGGTTGTGAGCTTCGATACGTCTGCTGAGTTAGTGACGGATCTGACCGACGACCAGGTTGCGGTCACGAAAGCGATCCGGGAGCTGCGGCCGGGCGGGGGCACGGCTCTGTACGACGCCATCTTCTTTGCCTGCCGCGACAAACTGATGAAGGATCAGCCGCGCGACAAATTCCGCCGGGCGATCGTGGTCTTGAGCGATGGCGAAGACAACCAGAGCCGCTACACACGCGAGCAGGCGCTGGAGATGGCTCATAAGGCGGACGCTGTAATCTACACCATTTCCACCAATATCACGCATCTGGAAACCAGCGGCGACAAGGTCCTGAAGCACTACGCCGAGGAGACCGGCGGCATAGCGTTCTTCCCCTTCAAGGCCGAGGATATGGGGCAATCGTTCGAGAACATCGCCAATGAACTGCGGCACCAGTACAACGTGTTCTACCGGCCCGATCCCCTCTACACCGACGGCTTATATCATCCCGTGACCATCCGCGTGAAGGATCGCAAGGACTTCACGGTGCGGGCCCGGCACGGGTATTACGCCCCGACGCTTCCCGTGGCAACCACAAACTAACGGCGGGCGGTAAGCGCCTCTTTGGAGCGATCGACGGAACGATCCAGGCGGGCGGTTGGTGTCGCGTAATAGCCGTTGCGCGTGCGGACCGTGGGGTGGCCGAAGCCGGTGACCGTCACCTTAATCTGCCGGAACGTACCATCCAAAGCCTGATTGGAGGACGTGTACCCGAGAGTGTACTGATTGCGGATCTCGTGGGCCACCCGCGGGGTGATCTCCAGAACATCGCTGGTGCTCTTGGGGTAATAATCCAGGCCGCCGGATGCGTCCACCAGGGACTTCAGGGCTCGCTTGGCGGACCGCGCTTCCCGTGCTTCTTCTTCGTTCAGTAGTCCGATGGCGTAGATCAACACATCGCTGTTATGCGCCTGGCGGAGAACCTGTTCCAGCGTGATGTCGCTGGAATTATCGTTGCCGTCGGTGATCACCACCAGAACTTTCTTGTCGTGCTTTCCGTTTTTCTTGACGTAGTCGATGGATTTGCTCAATGCGTCGCGCATGGCAGTGCCGCCGCGGGCTTCCATCCGGGCGAGCGCCGCCTCGAGCTTCTTGACGTCACCGGTCAGACGCTGATCGAAGTGCGCATCGTCATTGAAATTTACGATGAAGACTTCATCGTCCGGGTTGGATTGCTTCACCAGCTCCATTGCGGCCGCGGCCACCCTGGCCCGTTTGCTGGTCATGCTCCCGCTGTTGTCGACGATGATGCCCATGGAGACGGGAACATCCTCGCGGCGAAACAGCCGGATCGGCTGCTCCACACCGTCTTCAAAGATCTTGAAAGCCGACTGGGGAATATTGGTGACCAGCTTTCCGTTCTTATCGATAACGCTGGTGTGGAGAAGCACCAGCCGGGCATCGGTGCGGTAGAGCGGAACATCGTCCTGCGATGCTGAAGGGGCCTGGGCCTGGGCTTGGGCTTGGGCTTGGGCTTGGGCCTGGGCCTGGGTAAGTCCGGCGATTCCGGCCAGCAGGAGGAACCCGAGATTGCGTGAGAACAGCATCTGCCCACAGTCTAACAAGACTCTGCTAGAGGGAGCCCGGGATAGGTAACAACGTGTCCATCGACCCGCGCAAAGGGCGTGCAGGTGTGGATCTTGCGGCTGGTAGCGGTCAGGATATGCTCGACTTGGATTCCGCGCGCGGTCAGGGCGTCGGCAATCAGCGAACGGTGGCATCGCCAGGGGACTGCTTCCGCGCACATGATCACGGTCGGACCGGCGGCTGCCAGTTCTATGAGCTTGGTCAGATTTTCTGCGAACGCCGGGGTCTGCATGTAATCCGCATAGCCGCGAAAGCTCGCGTTCTTCCAGCCGGTGTTGATGGAATCCTTGTGGGCGTGCCGGAGTCCTCCCAGTCCGGGCAGATGCGTGTACCGGATTCCGTGCTGCTCCACCGAAACGGCGAGTTGATCCTGGCCGAATTGAGGATTCCGGCGCGACTTGGGGATCGTACGGACGTCCACCAGCTGCCGAATGCCGTGGGCCGCCAGCATTTCGAGAAACTTCTCGATGGGCAGCGTCGAGTGGCCGATGGTGAAGATCACCCAGCTTGCAGCAAGGTGCCCAGCTTCGAGAGCACCTCCTTGACCACGGCTCCGGGAAGTGAACAGATCATCGTGGCCTTTCGCGCCCGCCAGTCCAGGCTTTTCAGTTGGTCTGATAGAATCGCGCCCCCGATCTTGGAGTCCCCGGGGAGCAAGACCTCAAAAGGATAGCCCTTGATCTGACTGGTGATCGGGCACAAAAGCGCCAAGCCAACTTTGCCGTTATATTCGGCTGGAGAAAGGATCATGGCAGGACGACGTCCGCGCCGCTCATGGCCCGCCTGCGGGTCCATATCGATCCAGACCGCCTGACCCCGGTCGGGGATCCAGCGCCTCACCAGATTTCCTTTCCGGCCGGTGCGCCAGTTTTAACTTCTGTGTGCAGATTCTTTTTGGTGATCTGCGACAGCAATTCGTGAAGTTTATGCGTTTGCCGGCGCTCGGGAATCAAGGCGATGACCCCGTTGCGCAGTTTCAAGTCGACCACCGAGCCGTCAGCGAGGCCCGATTCCAGAGCGACTGCTTTAGGAATACGTAGCGCGAGACTGTTCCCCCAGCGCTGAACAGAAGCTTTCATGGTCTCTCCCTTGGATCCGCCAATGTGTGTCTACAAAGAAGATACATGATCGGTTTGGAGAATGCAATTCCTACGGCTTGACCGTCACGCGCAAGTAGGAAAGGATCGCCGCCAACTCGGCATCATTATAGGCGCCGATGACAGAGGAGTGCCGCCACGAACTGCCATCGCCAGTCTGAACGGACGCGGGCGTTTCGGTCCGGAGCACGGGCGGCGCGGACGTCAGATCGTAGAAGATCACCGCGTCGGCCTTCTTGCTGACCATGAGAGCCGGCATGGATTCGCTACCCACCGTGGCTGTCGAAACCTGCGGAGTGGCCAGAGCCTTCAACGCGGCTGCATCCGCGGGAACCTTGGCGATGGGCGTCGCCACCGGGATTCCGATGCCCGCGATCTCGTGGCACGTGGAACAACGTCCGAAGCCGCGGACGGAGTCCGAGAACAGATCGCGGCCGCGGGCGTCTTCCGCGGAAAGCCTCACGGCCGGTGGGCCGGCAGGACCGCTACTTACGATCGCCGGATTCGCGACGCCATTCAGGGATGCGACGTAAGCGACCACAGCGGTCAGATCGGCGCGCGAAAGCGCGGTTCCGAACGCCGGCATTGCAGTGCTCTGAACACCGCGAGTGACGGTGTTGTTGATGAAGTTCTGGTCGAATCCGCGTGCAGCCAAGCGAGGTGCGCCGCCGGTGGTGCCGCGCGCTCCATGACAGTATCCGGTCGCGCAGGATTTGTTAAAGACGCTTTCGCCCTGTTTCAGAACTTCCGGCAGGCTCTGCGCATTTGCGACTGTGCCGATCACAAGGAAGAGGAGGATCTTCATCGCGATCCCTCCGGCAGCGCGAACACGACCAGCGTGGATCCGTCTCGAAAACTTTCCTCTGGGAAGAGGCCGACGACACCGCCGCCGACGAGAGTCTGCTGCCATCCGGTGGTCACCGCAATGTATTGCCGGCCGTTGACCGAGTACGAAATCGACGCGCCGCGATGTCCCGCGCCGGTCTGAAAGCTCCACAGCCTGTCGCCGTTGCGCGCGTCCAAGGCAAAGAAGTTGCCTTCGGGATCGCCGGTAAACACCAGATCGCCGGCGGTAGCCAGCATGGACGAAAGCAGGACGTACTTGTACGGCACGCTCCAGATCTTCTTGCTGGTGACCGGATCCCAGGCGTCCACGTGGCTATACGTCGAGCGATTCGGCGGCAGGCGCATGGGGAAATCGCCATTCATGTAGAAGCGGCCCTCGCTGGGCTTGCTGTCATTGGGCGTGATGTCGTTGCAGATTTCGTTGGTGGGCGTGTAGAGAAACCCGGTGCGCGGCGAGTAGGCCATGGAGTTCCAGCTCTTGGCGCCGGCCGTGCTGGGACAGAGGTTCTTCGTCTTTCCCAACACGGGTTCGTCGCGGCCGACCAGCTTGCCGTCCTCGGTGACGCCGGAGATCCAGTTGGAAAGCTCGGGCGCGTTGAACGAGCTGAGAAATTCTCCGGTGGTGCGGTCGAGGACGAAGGTCAGGCCGCTCTTGTTCATGTGGACCAGGATCTTGCGCATCTGCCCGCGGATTTGCCGGTCCATCAGGATTACTTCGTAGGCGGAATCGAAGTCCCATAGATCGTCGGGGACCTCCTGAAAGTGCCACCGCAGCTTGCCGGTATCGGCGTCGAGTGCGACCACGCTGGCAGTGTATAGGTTCACGTCGCGGGACTTGTTGGTTCCGGGAGCGACGCGATCGGCGTCGTAGAAATCCGCCGCGGCGTTGCCGGTGCCCCAGTACACCAGATTGAGCTCGGGATCGAACGAGCCTGTGAGCCAGGGCGCGCCGCCGCCGTAGCGCCAGCTATCGCCTTTCCATGTTTCATTCCCTTTTTCACCGGGTCCTGGCACGACGTACCAGCGCCACGCGACGCGGCCCGTCTTCGTGTAGAAGGCGGTGAGATAGCCGCGATGCGCCTGATCGCCGCCGTTCCCGCCCACGATGACCTTGTCCTTGACGATGAGCGGCGCAGAGAGGTTATTGCAGCCGCATTGCTTGGGATCGTCGACGCTGACCTTCCAGACCTCCCGGCCGGTTTTCTGATCGAGCGCCACCAGAAAGTTGTCCCGGGTGCCGAAGATCACTTTGCCGTCACTGACCGCGACCCCGCGATTCTGGATGAAATCGGAATGGCTCCCGGCGATGCCGCGGCGAGGTGTCGGATAGCGGTACTGCCAGATCACCGTGCCCTTGGCCGCATCGAGCGCGAAGACCCGCTCGCTGGCAGAGATGAGATACATCACGCCATCGACCACGATGGGCGTGGAGCCGAGGTACTCGGAGTAATCGCCGGTCTGGAAAATCCAGGCGGGAAGCAGGTTCTTGACGTTCGACGTGTTGACCTGGTCGAGCGCGCTGTAGCGCCAGGAAAACTGAGTGCCGCCGTAGTGAGGCCAGTCGGCGTGAGTAACGCCGGCGTCCTGCGCGCGGAGCGGCACCAACGCTGGCAATAGAGCCACTACGAGAAAGGCGGGAATTCGCATCGCTCTATATGATACTCGGTGGGCGCGGTGCTAGCATGGGGTTTCGTTTACATGAACTATGAAGCAGCCCTGATCAATGTGGCGTTGCTGTGGCTGCTGACCACACCGCACGAATTCGCGCACGCCTGGGTCGCGACCAAACTGGGCGACGATACGCCGCGGCTTCAAGGCCGGGTCACGCTGAACCCGCTGGCCCACGTGGATTGGATCGGCACGGTACTGCTTCCGGCAGTGACATCGCTCAGCGGCGCGGGATTCCTCGGATGGGGCAAGCCGGTAAATACCAATCCCTCGAAACTGCGGGGCGGTTTGAATGGGATGGCGATCGTGGCGCTGGCCGGTCCGGCGAGTAACGTGGTGTTCGCCGTGGTGCTGGCGGCGGTGGCGGCGGCCACGGTCCACGCGAACGTTGCTGTCGCGAACTTCGCTGCGCAGGGGGTGATGCTGAGCCTGTACCTGGCGCTGTTCAACTTGATCCCGGTACCGCCGCTCGATGGGTCGAAGCTCCTGCTGGCCGCGCGGTTTCCGGTGCAGATCTATTCCATGGTGGCGCGCTACGGGTTTCTGCTGCTGATCCTGATGATGGCTTATACCCACGTCGGATACACCCTTTCGGACTGGAGCACCGAGGCCGCCCGGACGATGTTGGGGTGGTTCCAACCCTCCGGAGTCCTATAAACGTCGCCTCCAGAAGGGCCGATATGCACGGGTATGCAGCGGCTCCTCCTAATCCTTAGCTGTAATCCTCTTCGCGGCTCAATCGCAGGCTCAGGCCCCACGTCCTCAGCTCTCTTCCGCTCAAGCCCAACAGTTTGAAGCGGCCCTGAAAAGCAACCTCCAGGACAGGGCAGCCCGAAGCGCTCTGTTGAACTACTATTTTCTGAACTCCACCTTGCCTGCCGCGGTCGCGATACCGGCGCGGCGGCGCCACATTCTCTGGCTGATCGAAAACACGCCGTCAGACGAGTTGGCCGGAACTTCCGCGGCGACGATTGATGCCGCCGGTCACCGCCTGGCCGATCTGCAAGGATTCAAGCTCGCATCGGCGGCATGGCGGGCGCAAACGGCCAAGCCGGATGTTACGGCCGCGGCGCTGGCAAATGCCGCCTACTTCTTCAAACTCTCTGACAAGCCGTTCACGATTAGTTTGCTGGAGCGCGCTGTCGCGCTTGACCCTGGGAATAAAGAGATCAGCGCGGGCCTGGGCCAGGCTTACGCCATGGCGATCATGGGCGTGACCATGATCAACAAGAACGGGTACCCGCTGGGTTCGGATCCCGCACTCATTCAGTCGCCGATCGCACAACAGGCTCACGACAAGCTGGGAACTTCGACGAATCCCTACGTGCTGGCAGTGGCCGGATACCAGCTCTGGTTTCAAGGCGCGATCCTGCGCGGCAGCGGCAAACTTGATTTCGATACTGGCCCGCTGGCGGAAAGCGTGATGCAGCGCGCGGTCGGTCTGGCCCCGAACGATCCGGACGTCGCAAGTTACATGCAGCAGCATCGGGAGATTCAGCGCGAGATCCAGGCGGCTGCGCAGCGCCTGCGGTGATCACCAAAGTTCCGGACATTTGCGTAGGCTGCGCCTCCATCGCCAGTCGCCGCGGGACAAAATTGTGTCTCAAGTTCCATCGATTACGCTGGCTGATGTCCACGCCGCGTTGGCGTACTACTACGACCATCGCGAGGAAATCCAGGCCGAAATCCGAGCGTAGCGGGCACAAGCCGAGGAATTTCACCGCTGGACACGCCACATAGCCGTGTGATACTCATGTGGTATCGCAACATGAGTCGCGTAACGCCCGATTGCAAACTCGACTTGCTGCAGGGAACCTTGGATCTGATGGTTCTGCAGACGTTGGATGCCATGGGTCCCCTGCATGGCTACGGCATCGCTCGGCGCATTGAACAGTTGAGCGGAAACGAGGTCCTGCTGAACCAGGGGACCATTTACGCCTCGCTGGTGCGCCTGCAACAGCGCGGCTGGATTGCGGCGGAGTGGGGCGTTTCCGATAACAATCGTAAGGCCAAATTCTATTCGATCACCAGAGCCGGCAACCGCCAGATGAAAAAACACAAATCGCAGTGGGAGCGGCTGGCGGCGGTAATGGGCCGTGTGCTGGCCGCGGCGGCTGAGGGAGGCAAGGGATGAGTGCGCTGAAACACGTCTGCGCGCGACTCATTTCCCTATTTCGGCGGGAAGCCTTGGACCGCGAGTTTGACGAGGAGGCGCAATCGCACCTGGACCTTGCCGTGGAAGACTATGTGCGGTGCGGGACGCCCGAGGCCGAAGCCCGCCGGCTGGCGCGTATTAAGTTCGGTGCTGTGGAGGCGTCTAAGGACGCTCATCGCGATTCAAGAGGACTGCCGTGGCTGGAAGGGCTCGTTTACGATCTGCGATTTACTTTCCGGGGACTGCGGCGCGACCGGGCGTTCACTCTGACGGCAATCGTGACGCTCGCGCTCGCCATTGGGTTGAACGTCACGGTGTTTGCCGTCATGAACACGATGCTGTTTCGGGGCTACCCGCTCGTTCAGAGGAACGACCGGCTGGTTTATATCCAGGAGCAGTATCCCTCTGGAACGTGCTGCATCACTTACCTCGATTTCGAAGATTGGCGCGCTCAGGCGCACTCTTTCGAGGGAATGGCGTTCGTCGGGGAAAAGAATATCACCCTCAGCTATGGGGAGGGACGTTCGACCGACGCGACTGCCTTCACCGTGAGCACGAACGTATTCGGGTTGCTTGGAGTTAAGCCGAACCTCGGACGGGATTTTGTGCCGGCGGATGAAGCGTCGGGAGCAGCACCGGTCGTGATCCTCAATCACCGCTTCTGGGAGAGCCAGTTTGGAGGACGCCGGGATGTTATTGGCACATCCGTTCTTGTTAACAAGGCTCCCGCAACCGTCATCGGCGTGATGCCCGAAGGTTTCGACTTTCCGACGCAATTCGACGTCTGGATGCCATATATGCGCGGCCCCGAGGTGAACCAGAGGGCTCCGGAAGCCTTCATGGCGGTCGGGCGACTTCGGGACGGCGCCAAGCTGCAAGAGGCCCGTGCGGAGCTTGAAACGATCAATCGCCGCCTGGAAGCCGCATATCCGGCGACGAATCGCGGCGTTGTCGCGAGGGTGGATACCTATTCGCAAGCCAACATCGGTCCGGATGCGCCTGTCATCTACGGCTCGCTTTGGGTGGCGGCGTGGTTCGTGTTACTAATCGCCTGCGCCAACCTAGCCAATCTCACGGTGGCGCGAACCATTGGGCGGTGGAGCGATTTTTCGATCAGGATTGCGCTCGGCGCGGGCCGGGGGCGGATGATGCGCCAGATTTTTGTCGAAAGCCTGACGCTTACAAGTGCGGCCGGAGTACTCGGCTGGTGGATCACTAAATGGGGCGTGCGCACCTGGGCTGTCGAAACCGCCTCCATTTACCAGATCCTCGACTATACGCTGGACTCCGGCACGTTGGCCTATTTGGTTGCAATCTCCCTTGCTTCGGCGATTTTGTTTTCACTGGCTCCGATGGGCAGAGTTTTGCAGATTGGTGTAAACAGCGCTCTGAAAAGCGATGCCCGGGGCGTCACGCCGGGTCTGCGTGGCAAACGCCTGGCGGCGGTACTGGTTGCAGGCCAGATGGGGCTCGCCATCGTGCTGCTATCGGGCGCAGGCGTCCTGGTTCGGAGTCTCATGAACGTTGTAAGCGCCAATACCGGCGTCGGCGATCCCGAACACGTACTGGTGGGATTGTTAAGTTGGCCGTCCGAAAAATTCCCGAGTCTGGCAGCCGCTCTTGGGTATGTCGACCGGTTCGAAGCTAAAGTGAGAGCCATTCCCGGGATTGTAGATGAGTCCGTGGCGAGCAACATTCCCGTGAATAGCGGAAATCAGCGGACGTTTGAGATAGGGGGAAGGCCGAACCCGCCGGAGGGCGGAGAGGCGGTCCAGTTCCTGAGCGTCGGACCGGACTACTTCCGAGTGGTGGAAGCGCCCGCGATATCGGGCCGCGATTTCAATGACGGAGATCGCACGGCGACATTACCGGTTGCAATTGTGAACCAGAGTTTTGCAGCCAGGTACTGGCCTCGGGAACAACCCCTGGGCAAGCGGCTTCGTTACATCGATCGCAAGAAGCCAGCCGAATGGCTGACCGTAGTGGGAGTCGTCCCGAATATCATGCAGGGGGACGCCACGCGGCGGCAGTTCAAACCTCTGGTCTATTTGCCTTTCCGGCAAGCACCCACAGTGCTTGGTGTGAATTTTCTGCTGCGAACGGGCGTGCCTCCCGGGCAAGTGGCACAAGCTGTTCGAGTCGAAATACAGAAACTGGATCCCGATGTAATCCTGAAAAAGTTCACGAACCTGAAAGCGAGCTTCGCGTTTGATCCCGACCGCATGGATCGCGCTCATAGCGAGATGGGGAAGTACGCGGCGGTGGCCCCCATCTTTGCTGTGATGGCGCTGCTCCTGGCGGCTGTCGGTCTCTATGCCGTGATCGCGCATTCAGTAAGTCAGCGGACGAAAGAAATCGGCATTCGTATAGCGATTGGAGCGGCTGCCGAGGACATCCGCAGGATGGTCCTTCGCGAGGGCATGTGGCCGGTGGCGATTGGTATGGTTCTCGGCCTGGCCGCATCGCTCGGCGTGAATCGCATTTTGCAATCGCAGTTGGTCGGAGTGCCGCCGTACGATCCCGGTACGATGACAGGCGCGCCCGTGGTCTTGATCTTAGTCGCGCTGCTCGCCTGTCTGATTCCGGCACGGCGAGCCATGAAAGTCGATCCGGCGTTCGCCTTGCGGCACGATTGAGGCGGTAGATAGATCCCGCTGCGAAGCTCGCGATCTTTTTGAGTTTGCGCATGCTTCGCGGCGCGCGCGGGGAAAGGGACGTAGAATGGACGCATGCAGAGCCACACAATCGGCCGGACGATGCTCAAGGTGCTGCGCTCCGTCGTAGGGTTTGCGCTGATGTTGAGTGCTGCCGGCGTATTAGTCCAAGGCGGGTTCTCCCGATACGCGAAATATGGCCTGCCGCCGCACGCCGACTGGAGGATTATCGTCTTTGGCTTGGTCCTTCTGAGCGCGGGAGCATTTCTGGTCCGTCCTGGTTTTTTCCTTCATCGAAGTTCCAAGTAACCCGCTGCCCACAAAGTGGACATCTGCTAAGATCGGAGCGTTATGCGACAAGAATGGGTTGCGCGGCGCGCGAATGACGAAATCCGCACTCAGATGCACTATGGGCGGCAAGGGCGGATCACCGAAGAGATGGAATACGTCGCGACGCGCGAGCGCCTGGCGCCCGACGTGGTCCGCGACGAAGTGGCGCGCGGGCGCATGATCATCCCCGCCAACATCCATCACACCAACCTCGAACCGATGTGCATCGGGGTGGCCTCCTGCTGCAAGATCAACGCCAATATCGGGAATTCCTCGACCACGTCCGACATTGACGGCGAGCTCGAAAAGCTTCGCTATTCGGTGAAGTACGGGGCCGACACGGTGATGGATCTGTCTACCGGCGGCGATATTCCGCGCATTCGCGGAGCCATCATCAAGAACTCACCCGTGCCGATCGGGACGGTGCCTCTGTATGAAGCTCTGGCGCGCGTGCGCCGGGTGGAAGACCTCAATATCAAGGTCATGCTCGAGGTGATCGAGGAGCAGGCTGAGCAGGGCGTGGATTACATGACCATCCACGCGGGCGTTCTGGTCCAGTACATTCCGCTGACCACCAAGCGCGTCACGGGAATCGTGAGTCGCGGCGGAGCAATCTTAGCCGAGTGGATGGTGAAGAACCACAAGCAGAACTTCCTGTACGAATACTTCGAAGACATCTGCAAGATTTTCCAGAAGCATGACGTGAGCTTTTCGCTCGGCGACGGGCTACGGCCAGGATCGCTGGCCGACGCGAGCGACCGCGCGCAGTTCGCCGAGCTCGAGACGCTGGGCGAGCTGACCAAGATCGCCTGGAAATATGATGTGCAGGTGATGATCGAAGGTCCGGGACACATTCCCATGGACCAGATCCAGATGCAGGTGGAGAAGGAAGTCAAAATCTGCCACGAAGCTCCGTTCTATACGCTGGGGCCGCTGGTGACGGATTTCGCGCCGGGCTACGATCACATCACTTCGGCCATCGGGGCGGCGATGATCGGATGGCATGGCGCGGCGATGCTGTGTTACGTGACGCCCAAGGAGCATCTGGGGCTGCCCAATCGCGAAGACGTAAAGCAGGGGCTGATCGCGTACAAGATCGCGGCTCATGCGGCCGATATCGCGCGGCATCGTCCGGGAGCCAGGGACCGCGACGACGCATTATCGCGCGCGCGTTTCGCTTTCGACTGGAAGAAGCAGTTCGAGTTGTCGCTAGACCCCGAGACGGCGCAGGCGTATCACGACGAAACCCTGCCCGAAGAAGGGTTTAAGGACGCCGCGTTCTGCTCCATGTGCGGGCCTAAATTCTGCTCTATGAACCACTCGGTCAAGACCCAGGAATTCACGGAAGCGGACGCCCAGGCGGTGCTGAACGCAAGTGAGCCTGGTCTGACCCAAATTGCCAACGTCGCAGGCGACTAATATTGCCTTCGCGCACAACGGAGCGCGTCGGCAGCATCCGCCTGGACCTGCCCTGGGAGGCCGCCGCGCCCTGTGCGCTCAGCGCGAACGAATCAAGGCTCACCTGTAACTAGAACTTCGTAAATAACGTGTTATAGATACGGGGTGTTATCATTCGGATGGCCATGGTCCTAGAGCTGGAAGCCACGCACGCTCAGATCCAGCGGATTCTACAGAGCAAGGCGTTCCGCACGTCGGAAATCCACCGTACTCTCTTGAGTTACCTGGCGGATAAGTCCGTCTCCGGAACTGCCGACGGTCTCAAGGAATACACTGTCGGGCTGGATGTGTTTGCCAAGCCGGATTCTTACGATCCGCGCCAGGAATCGACGGTCCGTATGCACGTCGCCCGGCTCCGGCAGAAGATCGGCGAATATTACCGCACCGAAGGCCTGGAAGATCCCATCGTGGTGGACCTGCCAAAAGGCGGGTTTAAACTGACGTTCGAGCCGCGCGAGGTTCGCCCGGAACCCGTCGCGGAACAGCCAATCGCGGCTGCGCGTTGGGGCCGTAAGGAAATTGCGCTCGTGGCGGGACTGTTGATCGCGATCGGCCTGGCCGTGTATTTCGGAACGCGACTTTGGCAGGTGCAGCGAACCAGCAACCTCCAGGCGGACCGGGATTGGACACCGGAACTAAAGCAGCTTTGGGAGCCGATTGTTTCGTCGAAGCGGCCGCTGATTGTGTGCCTCTCGACGCCCAATGCAGGATCGAGCGAGGCTGGGACGGCAACCGGGGCGGTCCTGCTGGGACAGTTCCTTGGAATGCTGCACAAGCAGGACGTGCTGGTCACCAGCAGCGACCAGATTGCGGCACCCGAGGTCGCCATGGGCAATGTCGTGTTCCTGGGACCGGTCGCGGGCAACCGGCAGATGCAGGCGATGTCGGCCGACCGGCCGTTCGTGCTGGAACCAAACGGGATCCGCAACATGAATCCGGCGCCCGGCGAGCCGGCACTGTTTGCCGACAAACCCCCTCGCGATCCACAAGATACGGAAGAAAGCTACGCTCTGATCAGCCGCGTGCCGGGGCTGTACGGCAACGGCGAAGTGCTGTATCTGGCCGGGAACCGGATCTCGAGCATCACCGGAGAGGTGCAGGCGTTCACCGACGCCATGTTCGCTAAAACGCTGGTTTCCAAGCTGAAGAAGCCCGATGGAGCTCTTCCCCGGTATTATCAGGTGGTTTTGAAAGTCAGGTCGATGGACACCATGCCGATCGAGGTCAGCTATGTGACCCATCGCGATTTGCCCGTGCCAGACCCGTCCTCCTCTCGTAAATAATTGCGGCGAAAAGGGTTATCTAGTCACATACCGGTCACTGACCGGCTCTTGACCTGTCGACTGTAGTAACCCCCGGCACCCCATGCTAGTCTCCTAATGGGTAATGATGTCTCTACTTCACTTCGCTCAATGGCTCCAGGAGACGCCGATCAGCGTATCGATCCGCGAGTCGATTCTGATGTTTCCCTTTCTGGAAGGCGGGCACTTGCTTGGGATTAGCATCTCGGCCGGGACCATCGCCATCTCGGACCTCCGGATGATGGGGTTGATCTTCAAGAAAGAGTCGGCCTCGGATGTGTTTCACCAGCTCATCCCCTGGATCAGCGCCGGATTCACGCTCATGATCATTACGGGCGTGCTCCTGCTGTGGTCCGAACCGGTCAAGTGCTACAACAGCGTCTGGTTCCGCCTGAAGGTCCTGTTCCTGTTCCTGGCCGGGCTAAACGTGCTGATCTTCCACTCGTCCAAGATCTATCGCAACATGCATGAATGGGAATGGTCGTCCGATCCGCCCCGTGCCGCGAAACTGGCCGGGTGGATCTCATTGATTAGCTGGGCTATCGTGATCATCGCCGGGCGCACCACGGCGTACAGCTTCTAAAATCAAAATGTGGCAATCCTTCAAGCCGTTTTTTGAGTGGAACGATAAGGTCTGGCTCGGCCAGGCGATTTCGGGCACCATCTGGGCGTTCCCGGTGATCGAGACCATCCATATCCTGGCGCTGACCATGATGTTCGGTTCGATTGTGATCATCGACCTGCGCATGCTGGGCTTCGGGCTGAAGAAGCAGCCCGTGACTGTGCTCGCCAAGAACCTGGAGCCTTACATGACCTGGGGGCTGGTGACCATGCTCGCGACCGGCTATATGCTGTTCACTTCGGAAGCCATGAAGTGTTTCGTCAATGACGGATTCAAATTCAAGATGGCATTCCTGTTCCCGGCCATCATCTTCCAGTTCACACTGTTCCGCTGGATCACGCACAAGGACGAAGACAAGCGTCCCATGCTGCTGGGCTGGCTGGTCGCGGTGCTGTCGCTGGTGCTGTGGTTCGGCGTCGGCATCGGCGGCCGGGCCATAGGATTTGTTTAGATGAGAGCGGGTGGGTATAGCTGTTAGGATTCGCCGGAGGGCCGACCAATGACGACCGGGTCGCTCAGAATCGCCACAGGATTGGCTCTTGCCTTGTCCGCCACGCCGTTGCTGGCGCATCATGCGTTCGTGGCCGTATTCGATCTATCCAAGCAGCGGGATTTCAAAGGGACTGTGACGGAGATCGACTGGCTGAATCCGCATGCCCACTTCTATCTGAATGTCGTGGAACCGAGCGGGAAGACCGCCAGATGGGAATTCGAGTTGGGCAGCCCCAATGCGCTGATGCAGCATGGCTGGACACGATACACCCTGAAGAAGGGCGATATGGTTACGGTGACTGGGGATCTGGCGCGCGATGGTTCGAACTTCGCGCATGCCCGCTCGGTGACTTTTGCCGGCGGGTCTCGCGTCTGCGACTACGACCGGTTCAACGACATCGGGTGGTCGTGCAACCCAACTCATTGAAGCCACGATGGTCACACACCGGTCAGTGACCGCAATGTACGCTTTGGACGTGCACAACGCGGACGAACTCATGCTACGCTCCTTAGGCTACGCCTAAATCACCGGTCCCAGTGCTGACTCTGGTCAAGAAGACAGCCATCCTGTGCCATCGCTGGCTGGGTGTCGTGTTCTGCCTGCTGTTTTCCTGGTGGTTCGTTTCCGGCATCTTCATGATGTATTGGGACTACCCGGCGGTGAGCGAGGCGGATCGGCTGGAGCGGGCCCCCAATCTAAACGCGGCGCAGGTGAAGCTCGCACCGGCCGAAGCCTACGCGAGGCTGGGGTTGGATCAGGCGCCCGGTTCGATCCGGCTGACGTCCTTCGACGGGCGGCCGGCCTACTACTTCCGCAGCGGCCGCAATGAAGCGATCGTGTACGCCGATACCGGCGCGCAGCAGGACGTGTTTCCGCCGGAGCTGAACCTGAGAACTGCAGCCGCATGGACCGGACAGCCGGCGAGCGCCGCGAAGATCGCAGAGCTGACGGAACCGGATCAATGGACGCTCGATGGTGGCCTCCGCAGCCTGCTTCCCTTGTGGAAGTATTCGTGGCCCAACGGCGATCAGGTCTACATTTCAGACAGCACGTCGGAGCACAGCGGCGAAGTGGTCCAGTTCACCACCCGCTCCTCGCGCTTGTTCGCGGAACTCGGTCCGATCCCCCACTGGCTGTACTACACTCCGTTGCGAAGAAACGGACCTCTGTGGAGCAAAGTCGTGATCTGGTTGTCGGGAATCGCGACTGTCGCCGCGCTGATGGGATTGATCGCCGGGTTGCTGATGTATTCGCCGTCGCGGAAAAACAGCATTCCCTATAAGGGCCAGAAGCGGCTTCATCACATCCTGGGGTTGTTTTTCGGAATCGTGGCATGCACCTGGGCGTTCAGCGGCATGCTCTCGATGGATCCTTTCCCGTTGAGTTCCGCGGGGGGCCGCGGAATCGGCATCTCAGGGGCGCTTCGAGGCAAGCGGCCTCCACTGTCGCAGTATGCCGCGAAACCTCCGCGTGAGGCGCTGGCTCAACTGGGTCCGGCGTTCCAGGCGAAAGAGCTCGAGCTTACGTCCTTTGCTGGCGACCCGGTGTATCTCGCGAAGGGCGCGCGCGGGGAGACGCGTGTTGTCCCTCTAAAGGGAGAGCCGATCGAGTCCTTCGATTCCAAGCGAATTCTGGATGTCGTTACGAATGCGGCCCGGCCATTAAACATCGCCGAAGCGCGGCTCCTGACGCGATACGACGCGTACTACTTGGACCGAAGCGGCCAGCAGCCTTTGCCGGTGCTATTCGTGCGATTGAACGATGAAGCCCATTCACGTTACTACATCGATCCGAAGACCGCGCAGGTGGCCGGGACTTATCAATCAAGTGCGCAATCCTGGGTGAATCGCTGGCTCTACCACGGGCTGCACTCGATCAACTTTCCCTGGCTTTATAACTATCGTCCGGCCTGGGACATTGTGGTTTTGACGCTGATGCTGGGCGGAACCTCGCTCTGCGTCACGTCTGTTATCATCGGTTTCCAGCTCGTGCGCCGTAAACTGTTTCTCCGGCGTGCGACAGGAGCTTCTCTGTAGAAGACAAGGTGGAAATAAATAAATGGCACTTTTTTTGGCATTTGACGCATCGAACAATCCCTTGAATACGAATGCATGGGCATTCCCGGTATGCGAAATCCTGCATATCCTGGGGTTCGCCGTCGCGATCGGAACCATCACCATGGTGGACCTGAGGCTGCTTGGCATCGGTTTGAAGAAGGAGACGGCCGCGGACCTGCTGAAGGGCACCTTCGCATGGACCCTGGGCGGTTTGGCTCTGGTTCTCATCACCGGTCCGCTCATTTTTTCCTCGGACCCGACCATGTATCTGCGCAACGCCTCGTTCCGGTTCAAGCTCACCATGCTGGTCCTGGCGATCATTTTCAATTACACGATCCACCGCTGGGTGGCGTTAAAGAAAGCCCAGGGCGGCCTGGCGGTCCTGACAGGCGTGGTCTCGCTGGCCTTGTGGGTGAGCGTGATCTTTGGCGGAATCTTCATCGCGTTCGTATAGGTAGGGAGAAAATAAAATGCCTCCAGAAATCGTCCAATGGCTTCAAAACATGTCGCTGGCCACCGCGATTCGCGAGTCGGCGATCGTCTTTCCCGTGATTCTGTCCCTGCACTTGACGGGGATGGGTTTGTTCGGCGGAATGATCCTGATGACCGACCTGCGCCTGCTGGGGATCGCGCTGACCAAACACCCGGTGTCGGACATCGTGAACGGGCTGCGACCGTGGAAACACCTGGGCCTGACGCTGACGGCCGGCTGCGGGATTCTCCTGTTGTGGTCCAAGGCAGCGATCTACTATCCGAACCCGTATCTCCGGCTCAAGCTCGTCATATTTGCGCTGATCATCATTCACGCCGTGGTGTTCCGGGGCGTCTATCGCCACGTTGCCGACCTGGACCACACTAAGGCGATTCCGCGCCGGGCCAAGATGGCGGCCGTGCTTTCAATGGTTCTCTGGATCTCGGTGCTATCGGCGGGCCGGTGGATCGGATACTGGGAGCCGAAGGGCGGGCCGGCAGCGGCAGATCGGGTGGTCCTTCAACTCGACGCGGACGCTTCTCGTTAGCCGCAGGTGCTACGCATTCGCCGCGGGCTCCTCTTCTTCTTCGGGGCGCGGCTGGACGTTGCGGCGGATCAGGATCGACAGGACGATGGTGGTGGCCAGAGTCAGCGCGCCGCCGGTGATGTGCGACGCAACCGTGGTGATCACCGCCGGGTCGGTATCGTCGGCCATCGACTTCATGGTGAGCGCGGTCAGGCCCAGAAACACCTGGCCGAACGCGACGCCCAGCAGGGTCTTGGCCGCCGCACGCAAAGCGCGGTGTGTGGGAAACTGCTGCAAAACGAATATCGATTCCAGCAGAATTACCAGCACCACGAACATCGCGCCCAAAACATGCGGCAGTAAGGTGAGGGCCTTTTGCCGGAAGGCTGCGCCCAGGAAGATCTGCAACAGCACCAGAATTGGAGTCAGGATCGCCAAAGACCGCATGGACGGCCATCCGTAGTCGAGAACGTGTTCCGGGCCGTGGTGCCAGGGCAGAGAAGTCACCACCGCGATCGCGACCACGGAGGCGAAAAAGAGCGGTGCCACCACGGCGTGTGCGATTCCCGCAGTACGCGGAATCAGTGCGAGCACCGCGGCGTGCGCCACGGAATCTTGCAGCACCGCCAGAGCCAGCGTAAACCAGCCTAAGCGCTTGGCTTGCGGACGTGGGTCCGTGAAAATCATCCACAAGACCAAAACGAGCGTCAACAGGCTCACGGCGGTGGCCGCGATGCGATGCGCCGACATGGCCGCAGGCGCGGGTTGGGTTCCCGGACCCACCATGGCGCCGTCGATGATCAGCGCGAGGGTACACACCGCAACCAGGATGGCGAGCCGAAACACCCAGGGATTCTTCATGGACCTGCTTCCATCATAGGATGCGACTCACGGGATTGCCGCGCCTGCGTAACCGGATTGACACGTTTCTGAACTTCTAGTAATATCGGCGCTGACAGTAGGGGGGGAAGGGGAATCATGTACTCACTGAGATCCGGGTCGTATCTTGCTGTTTTCATATTTCTACTGGGAGCCTGTCTTTGGGGACAAGCGACTTCCCAGATTCAAGGCGTCGTGTTAGACCCCGCGGGCGCCGCGATTCCGAACGCGGAGGTTAAAGCAACGCAGACGGATACAGGTTTGGTGCGGACAGCGACCAGTTCCACGGATGGTACCTACGTCCTCGCGAATCTACCCATCGGTCCGTATCGCCTGGACGTGACGAAACAAGGATTTAAGGGCTACTTGCAGACTGGGATCGTACTTCAAGTGGCGACCAATCCGACGGTGAACGTGTCGCTCCAGCTGGGTGCCGTCAGCGAAAGCATTCAGGTGGAGTCGAACGCCACGCTGGTCGAGACCCAGAGCACCAGCGTCGGGGGATTGGTCGACAACCGGCGCATTGTCGAGCTGCCGCTCAACGGGCGCAACCCAGTCGAGCTGATCCAGTTGACGGGCGCGGCCATTCCCGGCGGCGCCAATGGAACAGCCGGTTTCCCCGGAGGCCTGAATATCTCGGTTGCAGGCGGGCTGCTCTCCGGAGTGGGTTACTCGCTGGACGGCACCATGTATAACAACTTGTTTGACGCCGTGAATCTTCCGTTTCCCTTCCCGGACGCTTTACAGGAATTCAAGGTGGAGACCAGCACTATGACGGCGCAGAGCGGAACCCATGCGGCTGCGGCCGTTAGCGCGGTGGTCAAGTCGGGCACCAACGAGTATCACGGCGATTTGTTTGAGTTCCTGCGCAATGGCGACATGAACGCCCGCAACTTCAAATCGCTGCGGCGCGATACGTTGAAGCGCAATCAGTACGGCGGCACTCTGGGCGCGCCGATCATGAAGAACAAACTATTTTATTTTGTGGGTTACCAGGGCACCAGAACCCGCTCCGACCCTGCGGATCGTACGGGCTTTGTTCCAACGGCTCAAATGCTGGCGGGGGATTTCAGCGGATGCCCGAGCTATCCGGCAACACTGAAGGATCCGTTAGGCGGCACCTTTCCAGGGAAGCAGATTCCGATCACCCGCTTCAGCCAGCAGGCCTTGAACATCGTGAAGCTGTTGCCCAAATCCAACGATCCGTGCGGAGCGACGCCGTTCGGCCCGGTGATCCAGTCCAATGAGTATCAGGTGGTGGGCCGAATGGATTACCAGCTCAGCTCCAAGCAGCAGATCTTCGGCCGTTATATGGCCACAACTTTCCTGCAGCCCCCCTCGTTTGACCTCAGTCACAACCTTCTGGACTCATCCTCTGGCGGTCTGGACGATCTGGCGCAGACCTTCGCCATCGGACATACGTATCTGATCTCGCCCACGATCGTGAATGCGTTTCGCGGATCCGTGAATCGCGTCGGCGTGCACCGCTTCAATGACGATTACTTTTCGGGTTGCGACGTTGGCGTGAAGATGACCTGTTTCGTCCCGCATCAGACCGTGGTGAACGTAAGCAGCGGCCCCAGCATCGGAATCGGCACGGCCATCCAGGCGTCGTTCATACCCACGGATTACACGCTATCGGACGACGTGAACATCATCCACGGGTCGCATCAGTTTGCATTCGGGTTCTCCGGGTACAAATACCAGCACAGCCAACTAGCGAACGTCAATTCCGCGGCAGCCTTCGGGTTTACCGGGCTTGTCTCCGGCCTGGGAATGTCGGACTTCCTGCTGGGCCAGGTGGGAACCTTCACGCAGGGCGTGCCGAACTCGACCTTTACGTACAAATGGGGCTACGGTCTTTACGGACAGGACACCTGGAAGGTTTCGCGCCGGCTGACACTCAATCTGGGACTCCGCTGGGAGCCGTTCCTTCCTCAAGGAATCAGCAACGGTGCCGTGTATAACTTCAGTTGGGATAACTTCAACAAGGGAATTAAGAGCACGGTCTTCACGAACGCTCCCGCCGGTCTGATTTATGCCGGTGATCCCGGATTCCAGGGCAAGACGGGTGTCAATAACCGCCTCGACCAGTTCGCGCCGCGGATCGGCGTGGCGTTCGATCCGAAAGGCGACGGCAAGATGTCCATCCGTGCCTCCTTCGGAATCTCTTACGACTTCCCGAATATTCAGATCATGTCGACGCCCACGACGGCGCCACCTTTTGGAAACTTCGTGACGCCCCCAGGCCCGCTTAATTTCGCCGACCCCTGGTCGACCGTTACGGGAGGAGACCCGTTCACGGGTACCTTTAGCCTGGCTCGCAACACGCCGTTTATTCTGAATGGAAACTACGTCGCCCAGCAGCCGGATGCCAAAGCTCCCACGACCGACACATGGAATTTCGCGGTTCAACGGCAATTTGGAAACAGCTGGCTGGTTTCCATCAGTTACCTGGGCACCGAGTCTTCACACATCTGGGTAAGCAGGCAGCTCAACCCGGCCGTTTTTGGGCCCGGCGCGACTACCGCCAACACCAATCAGCGCCGCTTGGCCAATTCGATTAATCCCATGCAAGGGAAATACCTTTCCTACGTGGACCAGTTCGAATCGGGGGGAACTTCGAGTTACAACGGGATGATCGTCACGGTCCAGAAGCGCCTTAGCCGCGGCGTGAGCCTCAATGCAAACTACACCTGGTCGCACTGCATCGGCGACGTCACCATTGGTTCTTTGGTCGGCGGAACCGGCGGAACCTACACGGATGTAAACAACCGGCGTGCGGATCGCGGGAATTGCCAGACCGGAACCCTGACCGGAACGCAGGCTCTGGACCGCCGGCATATCGTGAACTTCACCCCGCTGCTTGAGGCGCCGCGCTTCCATGACAGAATTCTTCGTGCAGTGGCGAGTGATTGGAGACTGTCGACCAGTTACCGGCTTTTGTCGGGCGCGTTCCAGACGGCTATCGATGGCACGGACGTCGCATTGACCGGAGCGGCGGGGCAACGGCCCAGCCAGGTTCTCGCGAATCCGCTGTGCGCGAACCCCAGCGCGTCCTGCTGGATCAACCCGGCGGCATTTGCAGTTCAACCAGCGGGCACACTTGGCAACTCGGGACGTTCCAACATCCCCGGCCCTGGGTTCTTCCAAATCGACATGGCGTTGTCGAGAATTTTCCGGGTTCGTGAGCGGATGAACCTGGAGCTTCGCAGCGAGGCGTTCAACCTGACCAACAGCTATCGGGCGGGTCCTGTAACGACGGCCAGGAACAGCGCCCAATTTGGACAGATCCTCACCGCGCTGGATCCAAGAATCATGCAGGTGGCCCTGAAGCTGGCGTTCTAAGAACCGCTACTCGTAATATTCGGGAGCTTTCTTCAGCTTGGCATTCCCGGCCGTGGCGTGCTTGATCCAGAGCTGCGCCGCTTTAGCGGTTTGCAGCCGCGAGGATGGTTTCGAAATGCGGCGCTTCGTCTTCGCGATGCACCAGGGCCGTGCTGATGTCCTTGAATCCGGCATCGCTCAGCATGCGACGCAGTTCCACCTCGCTGAAGCCCAGCCATACATCGGCGTAGAGCGCGCGAGCCTCTTCGAAATGGTGTTTCAGCAAATCGAGGATGATGATGCGGCCGCCGGGCTTCAGGATGCGAAACGCTTCCGTTAACGCGCGCCGCGGATGCTGGGCATGGTGCAGCGACTGGCTGAAGATAGCCACGTCCGCCTCGCCCTTCTTGACCGGAAGCTCTTCGAGATCGCCCAGGCGATACTCCAGGTTCTTGACGCCGTGACTGCGGGCCAGGCTCGATCCGAACTCGACCATCTTTTCGGAGTTGTCGACGGCGATGACTTTCTTCGCGCGCCGGGCGAGCAGTTGGGACACGGTTCCTTCGCCCGCGCCCAGGTCGGCGATCACTAAAGGCGGCATCAGCAGCAGGAAGGTTTCGGCTAACCCCTGCCAGGAGCGTCCCGGAACGTACTGGCGCCCGAATTTCCCGGCCAGCTCGTCGAAATAGGACCGGACTTTGTCCTGACGGCGGCGCAGAGCCAACCGGAGCGCATCGCGATCCTCGCCGGCCTCGGGGATTTCCTTCACTGCGTGCCTGAGGACGCCGAGCACCTGCTCCTGTGTGCCATTCCCGAAGGCTTTGAGGCGATATAGGATGTTCTTGCCGGTGCGCCGGTCCTCGACGATGCCGGCCTGCTTGAGCTGGGAAAGATGGGTGGAGATCGTGCTTTGCCCCATGGCCAGGATTTCCTGCAATTCGGCGACGGAGAGCTCCTCGCGCTCGAGCAGCAGCACGATGCGAACCCGGCTCGGATCGGCCAGCAGCCTAAGGGATTTGAGGATTGACGCCACGGGTGTGTATTTAGTATTATATCGTAGTATCGAGATTTAACGATATAAATATTAAAGGAGCCTTGCAGAGATGAGCACTGTAGCGAATCCGGCCACGCTGGCCTACAAAGTCGCGGATATGAAACTGGCCGACTGGGGCCGGAAAGAAATCAGCATCGCCGAAGCCGAGATGCCCGGCCTGATGTCGATCCGCAAGAAATACGCCACGGACAGACCCCTGCAGGGCGTGCGCGTCACCGGGTCACTGCACATGACCATTCAGACGGCGGTGCTGATCGAGACGCTGAAGGACCTGGGCGCGGACGTGCGCTGGGCGAGCTGCAATATCTTCTCGACACAGGATCACGCGGCGGCGGCGATCGCGGCGACCGGCACTCCGGTCTACGCCTGGAAGGGCGAATCGCTCGAGGAATACTGGTGGTGCACCTATCAGGCAGTCAGCTTCCCCAACGGCAAGGGCCCGCAGTTGGTGGTCGACGACGGCGGCGACGTGACCTTGCTCATCCACAAAGGTGTGGAGCTCGAGAAGGGTTCGGACTGGGTTAACAGTCCGTCGGGCAGCCATGAAGAAAAGGTGATCAAGGATCTGCTCAAAGAGATTCATGCCGAGAATCCGCGGCGCTGGAGCGATCTGGCGAAAGAATGGAAGGGCGTTTCCGAGGAGACCACCACCGGTGTGCATCGCCTGTACAAGATGCAGCAGGAAGGCAAGCTCCTGGTGCCGGCCATCAACGTGAACGATTCGGTGACCAAGTCGAAGTTCGACAATCTGTACGGCTGCCGCGAGTCGCTGAGCGACGGCATCAAGCGCGCGACCGATGTGATGGTGGCGGGCAAGGTCGCGGTGGTGTGCGGATATGGCGATGTCGGCAAGGGCTCGGCGCACTCGCTGCGCGGATTTGGCGCGCGCGTAGTGGTGACGGAAATCGATCCGATCAACGCGCTGCAGGCCGCGATGGAAGGCTTCGAGGTGACCACGGTCGAGGATACGCTAGGCCGCGGCGATATCTACGTGACTACGACGGGGAACGTCGACATCATCACGCTCGAGCACATGAAGAAGATGAAGGATCAGGCGATTGTGTGCAACATCGGGCACTTCGATAACGAAATCCAGGTGGAGCCGCTGAACACGGCGAAGGGCGTGAAGAAGACTGAAATCAAGCCGCAGGTGGACATGTACACCTTCCCCGACGGGCACAGCATTTTCCTGCTGGCCGAAGGGCGGCTGGTGAACCTGGGCTGCGCGACCGGCCATCCGAGCTTCGTGATGTCGAACAGCTTCTCGAACCAGACACTGGCGCAGCTCGACCTGTGGAAGAACAAGGATACTTACAAGGTCGGCGTGTACACGCTGCCGAAGAAGCTGGACGAGGAAGTCGCGCGGCTCCACCTGGATAAGATCGGCGTGAAGCTGACCAAGCTCTCGCCGAAGCAGGCGGAGTATCTGGGCGTGCCGGTGGAAGGTCCGTACAAGCCGGATCACTATCGCTACTAGGAATCAGGAGTCAGCAGGCGGTGGGCAGGAATGCTCGCCGCCTTTTCTTTTAGTGCAGCACGCTAAAATCGAGGTCGGACACCTTCATGCAATTCCTTCAAGAAAGCCTCGTCGAACTGATTACCCAGACCGCCACCAACCTGCCGCCGGATGTGCGCCAAGCCGTGGGCATAGCGATCGCCGCGGAGACTCCGCATACGCAAGCGTCGCAGGCGCTGGGGATCATCGCGACCAATATAGACATGGCCGCCGATGACCAGGGGCCCATCTGCCAGGACACCGGGATGCCGACGTTCGACGTCCACACACCGGTGGGCGTGAATCAGATCGCCATCAAGAAGGCCATCCGCGCGGCGGTGGCCGAAGCGACCAAGCGCGGCAAGCTGCGCCCCAACTCGGTCGATTCGCTCACGGGCAAGAATAGCGGCGACAACCTGGGCGCAGAGACTCCCGTGATCCACTTCGAGCAGTGGGAAAACGATGAGATCGAGGTGAAGCTGATCCTCAAGGGCGGCGGCTGCGAGAACAAGAACATCCAGTACTCGCTGCCCATGGAGCTCGATCATCTGGGCAAAGCGGGGCGCGATCTGGAGGGCGTTCGCAAGTGCATCCTGCACGCCGTGTGGCAGGCGCAAGGGCAGGGCTGCGCGCCGGGCGCCGTGGGGGTGTGCATCGGAAGCGATCGTGCGCAGGGATATCTGCTGGCGAAATACCAGTTGTTCCGCACGCTGGACGATACCAATCCGAATCCGGAGCTGGCGAAACTTGAGGCCGGAATCATGGCAGAGGCGAATAAGATCGGCGTGGGCGCGATGGGATTCGGAGGCAAGTCGTCGCTGATCGGCTGCAAGGTTGCCGCCGCCAACCGGCTGCCTGCGAGCTTCTTCGTGAGCGTCGCCTACGAATGCTGGGCGTTCCGTAGGCTGGGGGTAAGACTCGACGCATCCAGTGGCGCGATCACGAAGTGGCTGTATCGCGATCCGGCGCGGCCGGTGGCGAAGATGGCTCGCGGCGAAGGGTTTCCCTTGACGGGGAGGGAAGTGATCCTGCGTCCGCCGTTAACCGAGGAGCAGGTTCGGGCGCTCAAGGTGGGTGACGTGGTGCTGATCACGGGCGAGATGTTCACGGGCCGCGATGCGGTGCACGCCCATCTGATGAAGAATCCGCCGCCGGTGGATATGCGCGGATCGGTGCTGTACCACTGCGGTCCGGTGATGCTTAAACAAGGTCCCGAAGGGAAAGAAACATGGACGGTCAAGGCCGCTGGGCCGACCACGAGCATCCGGGAAGAGCCGTATCAGGCCGATATTATCCGGAATTACGGTGTGCGCGCGGTGATCGGCAAAGGCGGGATGGGCAAGAAGACGCTGGCGGCGCTCGAGGATTCAGGCGCGGTGTACCTGAATGCGATCGGCGGCGCGGCCCAGTTTTATGCGCGGTCGATCGATAAGGTGCTGGGCGTGAACCTGCTCGACTTCGGGATTCCGGAGGCCATGTGGCATCTGCATGTGCACGACTTCGCCGCCATTGTGACGATGGATGCGCACGGAAACAGCCTGCACGCCAAGGTGGAGCAGGAAACCGGTGAACATCTGGAAGACATCATGGCCGCAAATAGACGCGAATAAACGCGAATGCCTATTTGTGTTCATTTGCGTTCATTCGCGGCTCATCTTGACGCACCAAATACAGCATGAACGGCGTGATCTCGAAGGGCATTTTTTCGCGGGGCGAGAGAAGCTCGAGCGGTCGCGTCTTGACTAAGGTGATCTGACCGCTCCACGGATCGACCTTAATGCGTGAGCCCAACGGGAGCGCGGCGATCTGGTCCAACTCGTTTCCCTGGAGCTTGGGCGCCGAAGAAGCGAACTGGGCCAGGCGCGCCAACGCTTCGGGGTTGGCCAACTGATTCCCGAGATTCGCGGACAGCAGCCGCGGCAGGAGCGCGCTCCGGCTGCCCAAGGCTTTCAGAAAAAGCCCGGCCTTGACCATTTTCTGATAAGGCGACGCGCGCATGATTTCGATGGTTTTCTTCCCGGCTGCTTCCAGCTCGGGCGCAGTGCGCTCGAAGTGCAGGCGCTGCAAGACTTCGGCGTCGGTCAGCATGGTCTGATTGCGGAAAGCGAACTGCGTGGGCGTCGGCTGCCCCAACGCGATGTGCGAAAGCTCGTCGGCCAGCACCAACGCCAGGCTGGCTTCGTCGGGCAGGACGTCGATGAGCCCGCGGCTGATGACGATGGTGTGGCCGATCGAAAATGTTTCGAGCGGCGTGGTCAGCAGCACGCGGCAATGCGCTTCGACGTTCAGGTTCGCCGAGACGATCAGGTTATTGACCACCGTGTTGAGCACATCATCCACGGGCCCGGGCGGAGCCAGCAGACCGCTTTGCTCCAGCCGCGTCACGATGTTGTCTTCGGCCTGGCGCTCCCAGGAACGCTGGCTCTCGAGTGGGGAGAGATCCTTGGGCGTGATGTTGTCCGTGACCTCGGGGCTGGGCTCGACCAGGATTCGGGTGAGCTCTTCGAATTTGTTGGAGGGCCCCGCCGCGGCATAACCCCAGATCCGCGTCTGCGCCTTGAAGCGCGGAACGGCAGGACGGCCATCCACGGAGGAGCCTTGTTCTTCGACGTAAATCTGGGATGGTACCCACCGATTGGGTGCAACACTCACCCGCCAGCTGTCGAACTCAAAGTAGCGCTCCACCGGCGCGTGCCTGGAAGGAATCGCCGATGAGTAGGTGCCGTTGAAACGAACGATGGAATTATCGACATCCTCCACCCAGATCCGGCCCACGAAACGGCCCGGTTCATTTTTGAGCGGGGCCACGTCGAACACCAGACAGCGTACTTCGCCCAGGAATTCGCGCCGGACGAACTGGAAGCCGTAGGTCTGCCGGTTGAAATCGTGCAGATCCGGGAACGCCATCTGCGCGAAGCCGCGGGGCATGAACGTCATAGGCTGATTCTTCGCTCCGCGCCAGAAGGGCAGCCAGGACAAGTTGCTTTTGAGCGCGGCGTCGGTCCGCTCCACCAGCGGCGTGTACTCCAGGGAGGAACCGATCTGAACCTTTCCCAGGAAGTAATGGTCCTTGATGGGATGAGCGTCCTCGCCGGCCGACTCCGGCATTTCCTGAATGTAGGTCTCGACGATCGGAGTATTCGTCTGAAGCATGCCGATCAAGGCGGTCTCGCGAGCGACGATGCGGTCGAGCAGCCGGTCAATGGGCGAGGCCGAGTCTTCGGCCACAAGCGGAAAAGCGAAGAGCATCAGGACAAGAAGTGCTTTCATAACGGTTTCTTCAATACGCGAGTTGGAAGACGATGTGCACCACAGCCGTGGAGTCAACGTCGAGGCCGCCGCGCTGCGCCGGACGAAACTGGATTTCGCGCGCCGCGGAAATGGCGTTCTCATTCAGCCCGTGACCCAATCCTCGTATCACGCGCAGGACGCGAACGTCGCCCGAGGCTCCGAACAGCACTTCGAGCAGCACCTCACCTTCGATCCGGAGCCGCCGTGCTTCATCGGTGTACGCCGGATGCGGCTTGGATCGGATTTCGGCAGCCGAGAACGTTGCCGGTGGGGCATTCGGGCTCGGATGCGCTCCGGCGGCGGAAACACTGGCATCGCCGAAATTTGCTGAAGTGATCCTGCTTGGAGCGATTTTGTCCGGAGCGCCGGCCACGGTATCGAAGGCTTGGGTGGGTGCCAGCATGCGGTGCACGGGCGCGGATCTGCTGGTTTCCATGGCGGAGAATCCAGCGGGTCTCACCACAGGCGCGGGCGGAAGTCCCGGAATTCCGGGTAGGGGCACGGGCGGCAGGATATCGGGCGGATGGAGGGACGGAGGACCGGGAAGGATCAAGGTGAGCTGTGGACGTGCAGGCTGCGGCGGCAAGTCCGGCAGATGGAACGAGCGTGGCACATGACGAATCGTCGCGCGAAGAGACCGCTTGGGCGCGGCAGGCGCCGGATCGACCGCAAGCGGCGGATCAAAGTATAGCGGCGCAATCAGAGCGATTCGCACCGGTCGCGCGCGGGGCGACTCCGCAGAAGGTAGCGTCAATAAGAACGCGATCCCGGCGGTATGCAGCACTACGCTGACAAGCAATGTCCAGGAGCGGGAACGATATGAAGAAGTCATGGACGGTCCGCGAACGCGGCTAATCGGTCACGATCCGCGGGGTCGTGACGTGCGGCCAGTAAACGGGCAATCTCCCGCGCCGAATCGGGACGGTGCGCGTTGATCATTAGGTCCAGATAAGCACGGAGCAAAGGCGCGCTGCCGCCGAGCCGAATGGCGACCTGTTCCGGAGATGTATCGAGAGCGTCGGCCAGCCGCAGCAAGGGGCGGTAATCGTCAAAGGTGAGCCGCGTGGCCCGCCGCGCCCAGGGCCAGAAGTTGTCCTCATCGCCGCGCCGAAAGTAAAAGTTGGCGAGCGTCCAGGCAGGAAGGTACAGATGATCCACGCGGGCCGCCTGGAGCAGATCCATTTCCGCTTCCTGCAGATTCCCGTCTGCTTCGGCATCGAGCCCCAGCTGAATCCAGGCCGGGGCCAAACGGGGATTCGAGCGGACTGCCGCGCGCAATTCCTCCGGTGACGACCCGAAGGTGGCCAAGTTCGCCGCACGAACCCAGAAGGTCGAGTGCAGCGCGGACTCTGGATCCAGACGAAAATCAGCTTCCGCGACGGCCAGCCGAATCGTAAGGAACAGAACGGCTCCAACGAACAGAAGCAGCAGAGAACGAACGGCGATCGTCATTACAAGTTAAATCAGCGGCTCTCCGTGGCGCCCGAACTCTGCCCGGGAAGCGCGCCGCTGGCGGCCAGCCCGCCCAGGGTCGCTGCCGCCGCGACCCCGCCGACGATGGCGATGGCCGTTACTCCAATTCCAACGCCCGCGGCGGCACCTCCCGCTCCTGCCGCCGCTGCACCACCTGTCGCACCACCTGTAGCACCGCCCGCAGCTCCTCCGGCGGCTCCGCCTGCTGCCGCGGCGGTGGCCACGGTTTGCACCGAAGTCGCGGCAATCACCTGGGAAGCTCCCGCGACGGGCGTCGCACTCGCATTCAGAGTGCCGGTCACTTGGACCACCTGGCCCACATGCGCCGCGAGACCCTGACCCGTAACTTCCACCGTCACGTGGGTGACCTGGTCGGTCAGGAGAAAATGGCCGCCTTGCCGCGTCAAAGTTCCCGTGATGTGCGTCACGGCGGCGGCAGCCGGGGCCTGCGGCTCAAACGCCAGAGCGGAGCCGGCCGAGATATTCGCTACCAGCGCGCCGCGCACGTTCAGCACGCGGAACCCGCCGGTCAGCGCCGCTACACGCACCCGGTTGCTCCCCAGCAGCGCGATCCGGGCAGTCGAAATCCCCCGATCTGGACGGATGGTCAATCCGACCGCCTCCACGTGCACCCCGGCGCTGTTCTCCAAACTGGTTTCGCCCTTTTCGAGAATGATGTGGTCCCTGTAAAACTTCCCGCGCGAATCCGGGCTGAGCGATATGCGAGCGCCTCCTGCCAGCCGCACCGAAGAATTGCCGCTTCCCGTCTCGATCACAGCGCCCTCTGTGAGCGTTCCGTTCCCGATGACGGTATCCCCGTTCAGGCGAAACGCGCCGCCGGCCGTCACCGTTCCGATCACTGGAGGCGCCGCGATTGCCAAGCCCGACGCGATACTTAGAATCAAAACTGCGAGACGTTTCATTTTGGTCTTCCTCTGTTTTCTAGCGCACCGACTAGGATGAACAGCCACGCTACGACTCCCAGGCGCGCAAACGGGAAGTCTACGAACGCGTGCACGAAGATGGCCGGCACCCCGATCCCCCAAATCGCACGGAGCGCCGGACGCGTGGCTGCAATCGCCAGCAGCATCCACACAGCCGCATAGGGCCAGCCGCCTTCGGTGGCCCACTCCAGCCAATCGTTATGTGCGTGCTCGACCACCGCGCCGGGGTCGAACCGCGCAAATTCGGGATAGACCGTGGCGAAGTTCCCCAGGCCGTATCCCGTCCCAGGCCGCGCGGCGATCATCGCCAACGAGGATGCGAAGATTTCCCGCCGGTCGCCGAACGGGTCGGGGTCATGCAAGCGGTGCACCAGCACTTCGCCACCGGCCAGCGCCGCGAGAACCATCACGCCCGCCGCAAACCACGGGATCACCCGGCGCGGGGACGGCGGCCTTGCCAGCACGAAGACCAACACTGCTTCTAGAATCAACAGCACTGCGCCCGCCCGCGAAGCCGATACCAGCCCGCACGCGAGCATCGTCGCGCTCATCCACAGATACACGGCCCCGCGCCCCGTGCGACACATGGTGCAACCCAACCACAGGCTCACCGGAAGCGCCAGTTCCAGAAACTGGGCGAAGTTGTTGCGGCTGAGGAACGGACCCCAGACATCGGGATAAGGATTCGGAAACACCCACAAGATCCGCCCGGGCGAGGTGTAATAGGCCACCACGCTGGCGATGCCAATCAGAAATCCGAACCATGCAAACCCATGGAGCAACCCCCGCAGCAACCGGTCGCGCGACTTTGCTCGCTGGAATACCGCGGAGGCTACCAGTGCGGTCGCGCCTAACGCCGCCACGCGCAGCGACGCGTTTAACGTCGCGTAACGATAAACGGTCGAGCCGGCGGCGAGTTGTCCGAATCCCCAGAATGACAGCACGGATACCGCCGCAAGAATCGGTCCGAAGCGCAGGTCTCTTTCCAGGGGCATCCGTAGGGTCACCCAGCCGGCCAGCAGAAACACACCGCCTTCGTAGGCCCACTCCACGAACGGGTCGGCGCTTCCGATCGCCAGTGTCGCCGCGGCGGCCAGCGCCAGCAGCAGCACGGCCGCTGCCGTCCCGTCCCACTGGACCGTCCGTCCTATCCGTCCTGGTAAGAAGGTCCTGGTTTTTAGCTCGCCGATCGTCCTGGTCTTTCGCGGATTGATCGGTCTAACCGCTGGACTTATGCTCATGACACAATGAAACGAAATCTGGCACTCTTTGGTGCGCTCGTCTTTTGCTGGACGGCTTCAGCCGCGGACCTGACCCCGGTGATTCAGCCCCTCACTGTCGAATCCGCCGCGCGCCGCGCCGCCGGCCAGACTGCGATCAGCCGATGGAAGCTCAGCCTGGCACCGGTGTTCGCCAGCCAGGCGTTCGATGCCGCCAGCTCGTATGGCATGCGGGAAATGAACCCGATGCTCGCCGGATCCGACGGCCGTTTCGGTGCGAAGGGCGCCAGGATCAAGCTCGGCGCCACCGCGGGCCTCCTGGGTGTCGAATACCTGATGGTTCGAAAGTATCCCCGCGCGGCGCGCGTTTTCACCAACATCAACTGGTCGTTATCCATCGTGACCACCGGTTTCGCGGCCCACAACTTCGCCATCCGCTAATCTAAGCGCTGACCGCTTGCCCCCGGTAAGTCTGTGTCTCGCGCGACGCTACCGCGCTGGGCGTGTACCCGGGAATCAACTTTTTGAGACAGGCGATCACCTGCGCCGTATTGCGTTCCGCGGCCGCCCGTTCCAATTCCTCGAGCGTTTTCTGCATGGTTCTGGGCGGCGCCGGGGCGGAAAAGACCCGGATCTGGGCGTGCGGCGTGGAAGACGTATGCTCTTCGAGCGTCCGGACCTCCTCGTGCAGTTTTTCGCCCGGCCTGGTTCCCGAAAACACGATGGGGATATCGATGTCTGGCCGCAACCCGCTCAGCAGAATCATTCTCCGCGCCAAGTCCAGAATGCGCACCGGCTCTCCCATCTCCAGTACGAAAATTTCCCTGCCGCGGCCCATGGAAGCGGATTGCAGCACCAGTTCCGCCGCTTCGGGGATGGTCATGAAATAGCGCTGCATGTCGGGATGGGTCACCGTCACCGGACCACCCGCCTCGATCTGGCGGCGGAAATTGGGAATCACGCTGCCGCTCGATTCCATCACGTTGCCGAAACGCACGGACAGAAAGCGCGTGGGGCCCGCAGGTTCAGCCTGGCAGATCATTTCAGCCACGCGCTTGGTCGCGCCCATGACACCCACCGGCCGCACGGCCTTGTCCGAGCTGACCAGCACAAACTCTTCGGCGCCGTGCCCGGACGCCGCGCGCACCAGGTTGCGCGTGCCCAACACATTGTTTTCGATCGCCTCGAAGAGGTGTGCCTCCATCAAGGGCACGTGCTTATACGCAGCCGCGTGATACACCGACTGCGGCTGATGCTCCTGAAACAGCTCTTCGAGGCGCCGCAGGTTCTGGATACTGCCCACGGCAGGGCGGAAATCGACCTCCGGAAACCACTCCGCCAGTTCTTGTTCGATCTGATAGAGCGCGCTCTCCGCTTGATCGAATCCGATCAACGCCTTCGGACCATGGCGGGCGATCTGCCGGCACAGCTCGCTGCCGATTGAGCCGCCCGCACCAGTGACCAGAACCACCCGCCCGGACAGGTGCTCTTGAAGGTCGTTGCCTTCCCACCGCGCCTGGGGGCGTCCCAATAGATCTTCCAGGTGGACGTCATGGATCTGTTTCGCCACCACGCGCGGCCTGGCATGAGCGGGGTATTCCGCGACAATCCTGTCCGCCCCGGGCGGCGGCCAAGTCAACGGAGGCTCTTGCCTGAGAGCCATGCGGCAGAGCAACGGATCGGCGTTCCAGGCATGCAGCATTCGAGCGACGCCCGCGAGTGCCCTCTCGCGCGAAATCGCCGCCTGCAGCGTCAAGGCGAGAATCGTGAGATCTCCTCTAAAGGACTGCCGTTCGAGGCACAACAGAGCCAGGCGGCTCTTCCAGGGCCGGATGCTCTGGTTGTAACAAAGGTCGGGATCCGCGCAGCCTGCCAGAATCTCACCTTCGTCGGCGAACACAATCGACGCCAGATCGGTGATGCCAGGACACGCGTCGAATAAGCGCCGCTCTTCAGCCGTGTATAACGCCGCGTCGGACTCCACCTGGGGCCGCGGCCCGACCAGACTCATGTCGCCGGTCAGAACATTCCACAACTGCGGCAGCTCGTCCAGCTTGGCGCGGCGCAGGAGTTTTCCCACGCGCGTGATCCGCCGGTCCCCGGAAGCGGTGGAGGAAACGCCCGACTTCCACGCATCCGGAATCATGGTGCGGAACTTGACCATACGAAACGTCCGGCCGCCGCAGCCGACCCGCACGCCGCGAAACCAGGGCGAACGGCGGTCTTCAAGCCACACCGCCAGCGCGATCAGGCTGAGCAGCGGTGACAGCGCGATGAGCCCGCACAGCGCGGCCGCGATATCGAAAGCTCGTTTCCACGGGCCGCGTTTCATGCGGCGGCCCCTACTGTCTGGCGCGGCTTCGCGGGCCGCCGTCCCAGCGCCCGCCACGCGGCTTCGACGATCGCCGCGGGACCGGGATAATACGCTTGTTCCTCGGCACGACTGGTGGGCGCGGGAGTATCCGGAAGCGTCACGCGCTCGACGGGCGCGTGCAGATCGTGAAAGGCTTCGGCGGCTACGGTCGCCGCGATCTCGGCCGCCGCCCCGGCGGTCCGCCACCCCGGATCCGCGACAATGAGCCGTCCGGTCTTGCGCGCACTTTCGAGCACACGGATCTGGTCCCAGGGCTTTAGACTCCGCAAATCGATCACCTCTGCTTCGATCCCCTCCTCCGCCAACACCTCCGCCGCTTCCATCGCCAGCGCCGCCATCCAGGAAATCCCCACGATGGTTACGTCGCGTCCGGCGCGTCGCACCGCGGCTTCGCCGATCGGAGTTCGATACATTTCCTCCGGTACCGGTCCGGTCTGGCTATACAGCCAGCGGTCGTCTATATAGAGGACCGGATTTGGATCCTCGATTGCCGCCAGTAACAATCCTTTGGCATCGGCCGGCGTCGCCGGCATCACGGTTTTCAACCCCGGCACGTGCATGAACATGGCGTGCAGCGCCTGCGAATGCTGAGCACCCTGCTCGCCGCCGCGATTGATCACCGCCCGGATCACCACTGGAACGCTCGACTTCCCGGCGAACAAGTACGACCAGTTGGCCGCCTGATTGATCAGCGGATCCATCGCCAGGAGCAGAAAATCCAGGCGTGGATGAAACAGGATCGGGCGCATCCCGGCCAGGGCCGCTCCCACCGCCATTCCCGTGACCGCGTTCTCCGAGACCGGCGTATCGAGCACGCGCTCGCGTCCGAATTCCCGGTCCAGATTTTCGAGGCTCCCGCCGGCGTACCAGGGGCTCCATAATCCCTGGCCCATCAGAAACACCCGGCGGTCGGCGGCCATCGCCTGCCGGTGGCCTTCGTGGATCGCTTGTACGTAGGTCAGCTCGCGCATACATGCTCCCAGAGGCGCTGCGCATCCGGCGCAGGTCCGCTGCGCGCAGCCGCCAGCGCCCGGCGGATTTCCTGATCGATTTCGGTGCGGAGCGGCTCCAGATCCATCCCCGGCCGGAAATTCATGAGACGATCCTGGGCCCGCCGGATCGGATCGTCTTCCAGCCACGCGGCCAGTTCCCCTCGACGGCGTACGCCTACGTCCTCGTCCGCGCTCGCGCCCACATGCCCGCGCCAGCGAAAGGTGCGGCACTCGAGAAACGACGGTCCGGCGCCCGATCTCGCCTGGGCCACCGCGCGCCGCGCCGCGTCATAGACTGCTTCGATTTCGTTGCCGTCCACTCGCTCGCCACGCACGGAGTGGAATGCGCCCGCCTGATATAAGTTGTCCGCCACCCGCCGCTCGCTCCAATGCAAATGACTCGAATACAAGTTGTTTTCGCAGACGAAAATCAAGGGGAGCTTATACAACGCCGCCAGATTCAACGTTTCGTGCACGCTGCCCTCCTCGAGCGCGCCGTCGCCCAAAAACGCCACAGCCACGTGCTCTTCGCCGCGCATTTTGTACGCCAGCGCGGCGCCGGCGGCCAGCGGAACCGTGCCCGCCACGATCGGCACGGTTCCCGGGATGCCCTGCTCGGGTGCGATGAGGTGCATCGATCCGCCGCGCCCGCCGGAGCAACCCGTGGTTCTTCCCAGCACTTCGGCGAACAATCCTTCGAGCGATCCGCCCTGGGCCAGATAGTGCCCGTGGGAGCGATGCCCGCCCCAGACGGTGTCGCCGGAACGGAGCGCCGCGCACACCCCCGCCGGAACTGCTTCCTGGCCGATCGAAAGATGACACGGACAGCGCGCTTCCCCGCTCTCCGACATTTCGGCGATCGCTTCTTCGGCCCGCCGGATGCGCAGCATGGTCCTCCAGCGGTCTACTAGCCAGCTTTCAGCCGGGCTCTTAAGATCCTTGCTGGTAGAAATCTTCGATAGTGTTGCAGATGGTGTGGACATCGTGATGGGTGAGGGAAAGGTTCAAAGGCAGCAGCAGGACACGTTCGAACAGCCGTTCGGTAAAGGGGAGGTGCGTGTCAAATCGCAGGCCCGCCCACTGGTGCACGGCCTTGCCGCCCCAGGGCAGCGCCGTACCGATTTGACGCGTCTTCAGAAAGGCGCGCAGCTCATCGCGTCTTTCCGCCTCGATCTCGTAGTTCTGAAAAACGTCGAAGTGATCCGGATCGTCGCCGGGCCCCGGCGGCAGCTTGAGTTGACGGATCGCCTGCAGGCCATGCCGGTAAAGACCGGCCAGCGCGCGCCGCCGCTCGATGGCCGTGTTGTAGGACGCGAGGCGGAAATCGAGAATGGCGGCTTGCAGGTTATCCAGACGCGAGTTGAGCCCCCAGCTCACGATCTCGCCATCCGAGCCGCGGCCATGGTCGCGAAGCTGGAGGACACGTTCGTAGACATCCTCGCGGTCGGTCACGACGGCCCCGCCATCGCCCAGACACCCCAGTGTCTTGGCGGGAAAGAAGCTGATGGCGCCGGCGACGCCGAACGTTCCCGCCGCCCGTCCCTGAAATCGCGAGCCCAGCGCCTGGGCCGCATCCTCGACGATCGCGAGACCATGGCGATTCGCGATGCATTCGAGCGCTTGCATGTCCGCCGTGCGTCCGTTCAACTGCGTGGGCAGGATCGCACGAGTGCGCGCCGTCACGGCGTGCTCGACGGCTTCAGGGAGTATGAGATGATCGTCACCGCATTCGACCGGCACCGGAGCCGCTCCCGCGAAATGAATCGCCGCCGCGGTGGCCACCATGGTGTGCGAACAGAAAATCACTTCATCGCCCGGGCCGATACCCGCCGCGCGCAGCGCCAGCAACAGGCCGTCGGTGGCGTTGCCTACCCCTAACGCGTATTTCACTCCGAGGTAGGAGGCCAGGTTCCTCTCGAATCGCCCCAGATCCTCTTGCAGAACGAACGCTCCCCGTAAACCTACGTCACGGAAGATCGCCGTCAGCTCCCGTTCTTCGGACAGGAACAGGTGCGGATAATCGAAAAACGGAACACATCGAGTCTGCGCGGGAGTCATAGGTCGTCTTTGCGCGCGCTCGCATACAACACACGATGGTGGCGCGACCCCGCCCCGTCTAGCTCGTCCAGCACCGGAGGCAGGATCGAGGAGCCCGTCCGCGCTGGAACCGCCGTCAGCCGTCCATAGAAAATCCGTTTCAGCAGCGCCTTTCCCCGCATCGTGCGCGGGACCAGGTTCAGTGCTACCGCCGCGCGCCGGACCAGACCTATCGACCAGGACATCCCGTTGGCGGTTTCCGGAAATGCGCCTTGAATCCGGGCCACGAAGCCCGCTTCCTCCAGGGCGGCAAGCAACTCCGCCGTGGACCAATAACGAGTGCACAGCGGGCTGGGATTGAATCCATCCCATTCCGGATTCACGGTGACGATCAACAGCTTGCCTCCCGGCCGCAGGATGCGCTGCGTCTCTTTGAAAAAGCGCTGGGCGTCGGGAAGGTAGTAGATGGCTTCAAACAGCAGCACCAGATCGAAAGACTCACTTGGAAACGGAAGCTCCTCTGCGGGGAACGCCCTCACCGTGATATTCGTACTCCTGGCAGACGCCGCCCGGGCGGAACGCAGATTCTCCACGTCCACATCGCCGGCTTGAACCGAGCGCGCGACATCGGCCAGCACCGGCAACCCCATGCCCGCCCCGCACCCGGCCTCCAGAACGTCTTTTTCACGGGCCTGTTTCGCCGCCCATGCGTAACGCGCTTCCATCATTTCGAGCTGCATCCGGGAGGCCGGTTGTCCCGGCCGCTCGGTAACCGCAAGATAACTGGGCGCCAGTGCCGCGTTCATCTCACCGTCTCCGGAATTTGTCCATGCCTTGGTTTTGCGAGCGCCAACAGGCGCATGCATCCCCACAAACTCCCCATGCCATAGGCCGCGTGCAGACTGGCGAACGCCAGCGGCATCAGGAACACCAGCGCCGCACTGCGCTCCTTCCCAGCCGCCTGCACCGACGCTCCAAGATTCGCCACAACGTAGGGGCCTGCTACCGTCCATGCGAGCCATCCGATGCCGGTCCATGCCGCTGCGGCAATCGAACCCACCAGACCCAGGACCAGCGCCAGCGGCGTCAGGTGGCGCCAGCGCACCGCCATCCCCGAGACGTGCGCAAACGGGAGAATCGCCCACACTCCGTTCGACCAATTCCGCCGCCAGAAACTGGCAAGCGTCGCGCGCGCGTAGTAGTCGATCTTCATCTCCGGTGACATCAGGATTTTTCCTCCGGCCCGCCGCAGCCGGCCGCTCAATTCGATATCCTGGCTGCGTTCCAGACGCTCGTCAAAGCCGCCGATCCGCTCGAACACTTCCCGTTTCCAGCACGCTCCAAATACCGTATCTACCCATCGCGGAGTTCCCGTACCAGTTCGAAAGCGCGCGTTTCCGACCCCAAAGCGATGGGAGAGCGCGATTCGGATCGGTGCGGCGAACATTCCCGGGCCCGGCGCGATCGTCCGCATCGCCCCGCCCACGCAATCCGCTCCCCAGGTCTCGAGGTTTTGAACGGCCTGCGCAATATAATCCGGCGCAATCGCGGCGTGCGCGTCCAGCCGCAGGATCAGGTCGCCGTGAGAGGCCGCAAGGGCCCGGTTCAGCGCCTGCGGAGTCGTGCGGGCCGGGTTGTCGATCCGCCGCACCCTTTTGTCGCGCGCCGCATGCCGGTCCACCTGCTCGCGCGTGCCATCCTCGCTCATGCCGTCCGCGACAATCACTTCCAGCCGGTCCCATGGATACTCCGATGCCAACACCGAATCGAGGCACCGGTCGATCGAGTGCGTTTCGTTGCGGCACGGGATGATCACGGACACCAGGGGCATCATCGTGCCGCTTTCCAAATCCAACCGCGTTCCGGATGCCAGGCGAGCGGTGCGCGAATCTTCTTGGGGCGGCAGGCAAAGGCCAGCACGCCCACCGGAATCATCACGCCCTCGATCAGAAACCCTTTGTAACCTTCCGGCCCGGCGCGAATTAAGGGAGGCAGACAGGCCGCAAACAGCCACGGAGCAGTAATTGCGAATAACCGGAACAAGTGTCCCGCTCCGGCGCGCCGATGGGCATTCAGACAGTACGCCCACACCAGGCCCATCACCACTGCGCCCAGGGCGACTCCCGCGTATCCGAAGTTCAGATACCAGCCGGTCGCGTGATGCAAAGAGTAGCCCTGGTCTTGAATCGCTCCCACGCTCTCGCTGTAGTACAGATAGATGTCCGGCGGCCGGTCCGGCCACAGCACCCGCGGGATCACCGAGCAGGCCAGCGAATACAGACTGTAGCCGAAGCGCGGCTCGACCCTCGCCGCCAGCACGCCGTACAGGGAGAAATGCGCGCCGTAGGCTTCATTGCTCGAGGTCAGAAACTTCGCCAAACCGGTCGCTTGTTGCGCCCGCCCGCCCACCGCTTGTTCGAGCCCCGCCAGCGGCACTGCGCGGAAGAAGTCGATGGCATAGAGCACCCACAATCCGCCGGCCACAACCAACCCCACCCGGATCCAATTCGGCTTTCGCGCCAGGCCCAGATAGGCGAGCACCCCTGCCACTAACGCCGCCAGCACCTCGTTCTTGTTTCCCAGGACGAAGGTGAACGCCAGCATCCCGGCGAGCAGCGCCAGGTAGCAGGGAAGTGTATAGCGCCGCCGGACGCTCACCACTCCGCGCGAGCGCTTTCCCGCGGCCAGCACCGCCAGGCCAATCGCCGGCGGAAGAAGCGCCACGCGGTTCAGAACCTGGTGCAGGGTGAACCATTCGTCGGTTTGCGAACGCGTGTAGATATAGGCCGACGCATTCAGAGTGTAGGCCGCATTGAGCTTATCCGCCACCAGCAGGAAGCTCGCCACGCCCGCGCTTAGCCCGATCAACAGAATCGGTCCGTGCCGCAGCAGCAGCGGCGCGCCGGAGCGGTCTTGCTTCACGGGCGCCACCGCCAGCAGCAGCGTCACTTCCACTAAAATGACGAACGCCGCGTATAAGCTCAGCGCCACCAGGTAATCCCGGTCAAGCGCGATCGGGAACAATTTGTTTTCGAGATACCCGTAGTTCTTGCCGCTGAATCCCCCGGTCTTGTCGATCACAATGTACCAGGCCCCAAATAACGACCAGTAGTAGAGAGCGGCGATGCCCACCAGCGTGCCGGCGTCGCCGCGCTTGCGGTAAAGGGCCGCCGCCAGCACCACGATCACCAGGGTCGCGATCGCCAATAGCGCGAAATATTCCATCTACGCTCTCTGCTCCTTCATAACTTCGTGGTACAGCCGCCCGAGTTCCCGTGCGATCCGCGTGGAAGAAAATTCCTCCGCCCTCTTGCGTCCGTCCGAGCGCCGCGGCGGATTCAGGACCTCCGCCAGGGCCCGCCCCAGCGCGTGCGGATCCCGCTCGGCCACGCAGGAACACGCGACACCTTCCAGCCGCTCGGCGATATCGCCGACATCGACGCTGACCACCGGGAGATTCGTTGCCAGCGCTTCCTGCACGATGGTTGGGGAACCCTCGGCATCGCTGGTCACCAGCAGACAATCCGCTGCGTTCATCATGTCCGGCACCCGCGCCGGTTCCACGTTGCCGTCGAGCACCTCCAGACGAACCGAAGGCGCCCGTCGCCGGGCTTCCCGCACGGCGTTCCTGGCCAGATCCAGCCGCTTATTGCGGGCGTCGTACCCGGCGTTGAACAGGACCACCAGTTCTTCTTCCCGCCAACCCAGTTGGCCGCGCAGCGTCTTCCGGCACCCGGGCCGGAACACGTCCGGATCGACGCCGCTCGGCAGAACCGTCACGCGCGCCCGACGCCACCACAGCAGATTTTTCAGTTGGCGGCTCACGCATACGATGCGCGCCGCCCGTAGCGCCGCCACTTGCGACAACAGCCGGCCGGCCGCTGGCCGGAGTCCCTGCGCCGACGGCAGCCGGTTCAAATCGCTGCCTCGATAGGTGATCACCAGCGGGATTCTTCCGGCCCCCAGCGCTGCGAACATCGCCGTGACCGTTCCGTATTGCGCGTGAATGACCTGCGGACAAAATTTCCGAATCGCTCGCCGGAAGCGGCGAAACTCCTGGAACACGACCCGCGGCGAAGTGCGCGAGCGCAATTCGAACATCTCGACTCGAAAACCTTGCTCCACCAGAGTGGCTTTTTGGCGCCGGACAAACACCATCGAATGGCCCTCGGCCAACCCCGGAATGAGAAATAGCACCCGCGGCAATTCCCTCATCGGAAACAAGCCTGCCGCAGCCGTGGAATGGACCAAAATACTCCCAGTCGAGCGAGCTTGGCCCAGGCCAGAGGGTTTTGCGGATGCGATCCCAGCAGCTTCCAATAGGCCGCCCAGGCTCGTCGATAATTCCCAGCCAGCATCAGGTGATCGGCTTGCTTCAGAAGTGCGCTCAACGGCCGGGCGTTCCCCGCCTCCTCGAGTGCCCCTGCGATATCTTCCCGTTCTCCGCTCCGTCGTGCTGCGGCCAAACTCCGGATCGCCCGATGCGCCCGCGCTTGATCCGTCGCGCGGCCGGCGCTCACCGAGCCACTGGTATAGCGATAGTGATACAGCGGTTCCTCCAGGTTCGCGGCGCCGCCGGATTCGGCCAGCCGCCACAGAAAGTCGTAATCCTGCGAGCAGCGAAATTCCTCGCGATAACCGCCCGCGGAAAGCGCCGCCGCCCGCGGAAACATCACCGATCCGTGCACGAACGGATTCCCGTGCGGCAACCGGTGCAGGATATCGGCGTGTTTCGCGGGCAAGTGCACTGGCCATAACGGCCGCCCGTCCTGCTGATGCGTCCAGGCATCCGTGCCGAGCACCGTCGTCTGCGGGTGCGCCCGGAAGTATTCGATCTGGCGCTCCAGGCGCACCGGCTCGCTCCAGTCGTCGGCGTCCTGGCGGGCGATCCACTCTCCCCGCGCCAGCGCCAGTCCACGGTTTAGCGCCGCCGTCAATCCCCGGTGTGGCTCGCTTGCGATCCGGATCCGCGCGTCACGTTGGGCCCGCCGGCTCAGCCGGCTTCCAACCCCTGGATCGCCGCTCCCATCGTCCACAATCAAGAACTCAAAATCGGTGAACGTCTGGTTCAGGATCGAGTCCAGGGCCTGGTCGAGCATATCGAGCGGCGGGTCGTACACCGCCATCAGCACCGTAATCGACGGCGCTACCATTTCGCTCCCCAGCGCGCAGCCCATTGGGCGAAGGTCAACAGTGTCCACAGGCGCTGCCCCCGCGCGTGCCTTTGCAGTTCCGGATCGAGCAGCGGACACGGCAACAGCTCGCCTACCAGCCCGCGTAGCGGACCTGCGAGCCAGGATTCCACCGGTGCTCCGAAACCGTGCTTGGGCCGCGCCGGGATTTCGCTGGGCAGTTCTTTGCCATAAGCTTCCCGCAACAGGATCTTTTTCTTTCCACCCCGGACCAGATCGTGCGCCGGAAGCCGCTGGCTCCATTCCAGAATCCGGTGGTCGAGGAACGGGCTTCTTCCCTCGATCCCATACGCTCCCAGCGCGATGTCCATCTTGTGGGTGAGGTCGTTGGCCAGGTAGAGATGACGGTCGGTCCACAGGGCGTTCTTGAGCGCTCCTCCTCCTGGGGAAGCCTGGAGGAACTCGTCCGCGCCGAGCAACCGGGAAAGGGCTCCGGTGTGTCCTCTTGCCAAGCACCCCCGTTCCGATTCGCGAAACGTAACTTTCGATTCCACATAGACCCCGGTCGGGCCGCATCCATCGACCAGTCCGGCGCCCGCTGCGGCGGCCTTGACCGCCTGCTTCACGGCGATATGAGTGTAGTGCCGGTAGCCGCCGAAAGCTTCGTCGCCTCCATCGCCATTGAGGATCACTTTGTACCGGCCCGCCAGCGCCCGGGCGAGTTCCAGAGAACTTAACGCGGAACTGTCGGCAAACGGTTCATCGAAGTGTTCCGCCGCGTCCAATACACGCTGGGCGGCCGAGGTTGCCGGCGTCCGCAAGACTTCATGCCGCAGCCCGTACTCTTGCGCGGCCGACCGCGCGTACGGCAGATCCGTCTCGTCGCCTTCCGCGATGACCGTGAAGGCGTCGACTCGGGTATTCTGACGGGCCGCCTCCGCGGCGATCACCGTCGAATCGACGCCCCCGCTCAGCGCCAACGCCACCGGCACGTCCGATCGCAGACGCAGCCGGACCGCATCGGCCAAGAAGCTCCGCGCCTCTGCGCTCCGCCCATCCGGAGTGCGCGAGACCATCGGGCGAGCCCGTTCCGGGAACCACCACCGCTCCACCTTGCTCTTCCCGTCTTTCCACCGCAGCCAGTGCCCCGCCGGAACTTTCCGGACGTTCCGGAAAATCGCGAGCGGAGCGGGAACATAACCCAGCGCCAGATAGACATCGAGAGCCGCCCCGTCCAGATACCCGCCATGAAAATCCTGGAGCACCTTCAGCTCGCTGGCAAACGCCAGCGTCTGCCGCTCCTCGAAGTAGACCAGCGGCTTTTCTCCGGTCCGGTCCCGCACCAGCGTCAGTTGCCGTTCCCGCGCATCCCATAGCGCGAAGGCGAACATGCCGATCGAACGGTCGACCGCCCGCTCGACACCCCACGCCGCGCACGCTTCGAGTAGCACTTCCGTGTCGCCCGAGGAGCGCCAGGCTGCGGCGTCTAGTTGGCTGCGCAGCTCGCGATAATTGAAAACCTCGCCGTTGCACACCATCGTCCAGCGCCCGTCGCGCGACGTCATGGGCTGCGCGCCTGCCGGCGACAGGTCCAGAATCGCCAGCCGGGCATGTCCCAGCACGGTTTCCGGATTCGCCTGGAAGATTCCGGCGCCATCCGGCCCGCGATGCGCCAGGGCCGCGACCATCCGGGTCACCTGCTCGCGAGCATCCGCTCGTCCGACGACACCGGCTATTCCACACATGTCTGGAAGGGTTGACTACAGCGGACTGACGCTCTGGCGAACATCTTCGAACTCTGGCTCCTGCCGCCCGCACCACCACTCGATGAACCTCCACCCAGCGCTCCCCACGGACTTCGGCGCCTTACGGCCAGTGCCGCGGGTCAACATGTTCCACACCGCGCCAGCCGCGTCGGCATGCCCGCTCTTCAGCCGCGCCCGCAGCGTCAACAGGAGCCGCAACCGGACATTGGCTCTCCAGACAGCTCTCCAGATCAGCCGCGGCAGCGCCGGCCTCGGCCATCTCCGGTCGATCGCCCCTTCCACGATTTCGAAAATCTCGCGCTGCATCCGCGCGCTGCCCAGCCGGTTGCTCCAGTTGCCGGAGTGACGGCGGTTATACACGCCGTGACGCGCGAGCATCGCCGCCGGGAACTGTTCCACCGCGCGCACGAACCAGTCCGTATCGGCCAGCGCGTACGCCGGGTTGAACGGGCCGACGCGCTCCCACACCGGGCGCCGCAACACCAGCGTCGAAGGATGAAACGGCCAGTCATAATAGCGTGTCAGGTAACCGAGCAGATTGCGCCGGGTGACCATCCGGGTCCGCGGAAAGCGCAGGGGACGGGCCTGTGTTTGCACCTCGCTCCCGGTCTCGATGACGTCAATGAATCCGGAGTGCACCAGGCCGACTTCAGGATGAGCCTCCAGGTACTCGACCGAAGCTTCCAGGTGATCCGCGGTGAAGCGGTCGTCGTCCGAGCACCAGGCGATGTAATCGCCGTGCGTCCGCCCGATCGCGAAGTTCCAGTTTTCCACGCCGCCCGAATTCCGCTCTCGCTCGAAAATGCGCGCACGGGGTTCAACGGCGGCCAGGTGGCTCAACACGGCCCAGGTCGAGTCGGTGGACGCATCGTCGGCCACCACGATCTCGTCCGGCGGGCGTGTTTGATCGATCGCCGCCTCGACCGCCTGCCGCACCATGGCGGCGCGATTGTAGGTGGCGATGGCCACCGAAACCGTCACGCCGCTCTTTATCCCACCCTTCATACTGCCCTCCACGTCGCTGCCGAGGCCCCTGCCACCGCCAGCAATCCCGCGGTCCAGATCAACGCCGTCCGGAGGCTCGGCCGGAATTCGTAGCGCAGCCACGCAATCGCGCCGCAAACCGCCAGGTGCGCCGCATACATCAGCGCAAACGCGATGGCCGTTCCTTCGGCCGCGCCGCGGAAGCAGCCTATCGCCGCTGCCGCCGCCGCGAATACCGCATACGCGCTCAGGTCCGCCGCCAGGAACACACGCATATCGGCCGACGCGAGCATCGGGATCGAGAGCACCCAGCTCGAGACTTTCAGGTAATCCCCCACCAGCGTCCAGCGCAGATAGCGCGAACCCTCGCGGAACGCATCGGAATAGAACAGCCCGAGCACCACGGGTTTGAGCAACGCCAGCACGCACACCACCGCGGCCGCCGCCAGTGCCGCAGCCGTCAGCATGCGGGTCAGTTGAGCGCTCCGCTCGGCCCCGTCCGAGGTACGCGCCAGCGCCGGCAGGCAGTATGCCTGCAGGGACGCGAGCACCAGCGAAACGTGATTCATGCTGATCGTCCACGCAGCATCAAATTGTCCGGCGACCGCGAATCCTTGCTGGTGAAGAATCCGCGCCCGTGCCGTCAGCAGCACCAGCGATGCCGCTGCGCCACTCGCCAGCATGCAGCCCGACATGGTCAGGAATCCCCCCGCCGCTTCGCGGTCCCACCATCGCCGGGGAGTTCGATACCAACGGCTGTCGCGCAGCCGCACAAACACAATCGGCGCGAGAGGCGCCGCGAGCGCCGCAGCCAGCACCGCCGCGCTGCCCACCGCCGCGGCCAGCCATCCCACCAGCGCGCCCTCATGCCCGCCGTGCCCTGCGCGGACCGTCCTGGCCACGGGATAGGCCAGAAGCGCCATGACCGCGGGCGAGGCCATCTGCACCCACGCGAGCTTCCCGATCTCGCCGCGCGCATTCAGCACCGCGCTCAAAAAGACCAGGGCGCTCGAGAACGCCACCGGCGCGGCCAGCCAGCGGATCAGCTCCGCTCGTTGCGCACCCAATCCGGTCGACGCCGCTACCCATCCGGGAACAGCCAGCGCCAACACCGCTACCAGGGCCGTCGCCGTTCCCATCAGCAGCAGCACCGTGCGCAGGTACTGGCGTTGTTCGTGGCCACTGCGGGCGCTCGCGCCCTGGACCAGCGCCGTCTGCCCGTTGAGCGTGGCCCCGGTCACCCCCGCTTGCCGGATCTGCTGGAGCGTCGCCAGCACCGCCACCTCGGCCGGGCCGAGCATCGCCGCGAAGATCTTGGTCGCCACCACGCTCAGCGCCGCACCCGCTACCGCAGCCGCTCCGGTGAGGCTCGCCGCACGCAGCAACGGCCTCCAGCCCGCGGGATAAATGGGCTCCTTGATCGCCGCTACGCTCGGACCGCTCATGCCACCGTCGCCCGTCGCGCAGCTGCAGCAGAGTCGCGATACGAGTAATCGCGATACCACGCCACAAATCGCTCCACGCCCACGGCCACCGGCGTAGCCGGGTAAAATCCGGTGTACTCAAAAAAATCCTCGACCTCGGCATGCGTCGCCACCACGTCTCCCGGCGGGATGGGCAGGAATCGCTTCCGCGCACGTTTTCCCAGCGAGCGCTCGACGGTATGCACAAATTCGAGTAACCCCACCGGCGAGCCGTGCCCGACGTTGTACAACCGGTAGCCGGGATGCGGGCGGTCGATCACCCGGACTAATCCTTCGACGATATCGTCCACGTAAGTAAAATCGCGCTGCATGCGCCCGTAGTTGTAAAGATCGATGGGCTGGCCCCGCTCGATGGCTTGCACAAACTTGAAGGGCGCCATATCCGGCCGCCCCCACGGCCCGTACACGGTGAAGAAACGCAGCCCGGTGGTGGCGATGCCGAACAGGTGCGAGTAGCAGTGCGCCATCAACTCACCCGCGCGTTTCGTCGCCGCGTAGAGCGATACCGGCGTCTCCACCGGATCGCCAACCGCAAACGGCGTCTTCCGGTTCCCCGCATATACCGAGCTCGAGGAAGCGTAAATCAGCCTCCCGATCTCGCTCCGCCGGCAGCCTTCGAGCACGTTCAGGAATCCGGTGACATTGGCCTCCGTGTACGCATGCGGATGGTCGATCGAGTGCCGCACCCCGGCCTGCGCCGCCAGATGAACCACCACATCGAAGGGATCTTTCTTTGCATGCCGCGCGAACACCGCTTCGGAGGACGCGCACCCGGCCAGATCCGTCTCGACGAACTCGAACGCCGGATAGGCCGCCAGCCGCCGCAGCCGGGCCCGCTTCAGGCGCGGGTCATAGTAGGCGTTCAGGTTGTCGACCCCGGTCACGCGCCGGCCTTCGGCTAGCAGCCGCGCCGCCAGGTGATAGCCGATGAATCCGGCCGCGCCGGTTACCAGAATCGTCATGCCGTTTTCTCCACCCACCAGTTCCCCAGCGCCATATGTTCCAGGCCGCTGCGCAGAAACACGTCCACCGCATCCCGCGCGCGGTACACGATCGGCTCGCCGTGCAGATTGAAGGACGTATTCAGCACCGCCGCCTCCCCGGTGATCGATTCGTACTCTTCAAGCAGCCGGTGGAACTGGGGATTGTGCTCCGCGCGAACCTCCTGCGGGCGGGTCGTGAAATCGCAGGGATGCTGGGCCCCGGCCAGCGCTGCCCGCCGTTCCGGCCGCGTCCGGAACGCGAACATCATGTAAGGGGACTCTACGGGTTTTGGTTTTTCGTAGTAACGCCCCGCGCGTTCGGCCAGAATCGCCGGCGCGAACGGCATCCAGAAGTCGCGATTCTTGATGGCCTGGTTGATGGTGCGGACCGCGGACGGCGAATCCGCGCGAGCCAGGATGGACCGGTTTCCCAGCGCACGCGCTCCGAACTCCGCGGCTCCTTTCGCCCGGGCGATGATCCCGCCTGTGGCCAACTCTCGCGCCACCTTGCTCTCGATATCCGGAACCCAGTCGAAGCGCAGCCGCGCCCGAGCGTCTTCGAGCGCCGCTTCCGCCTCGGTGTCGGTGATCGGCTCGCCGTAGTAAATCGCGCCCAGCGGTGCGATGGCTTCCCCTTGCTGCGCTGCCGCGAAGCATGCCGCTCCGATACTGTTCGATTCGTCTCCGCAGGAGGGAAACACGAACATGTTCTCGACCTCCGGCAATTCGAGAATCGCCAGATTGGCTTTCACGTTCATGAACACGCCGCCCGAGCAGGCAATCCGGCCAATTCCGGTTTCGCGCACCGCGCCCGTCACCCAGCGCGTGAGCATCCGTTCGATGAAATGCTGGGCGCCGGCGGCCACCCAGTCGAAGCGCCGCCCTTCGAGCAGCCCTCCCAGAAATTCGTAAGCCGCGTACAGGGACGGCACGCCCTTCTTCCGCCGCCAGCCGAGGCCATCCGCAGTGAACTCGAACAGGCCTTCCAGCTCGCGCGCCACATCTTGTGCCTCTCGCGAATTCGCTCCATAGGGCGCCAACCCCATGACCTTGTACTCGTGCTCCAGCGGGCACATCCCCAGCCGCCGCGTGACCAGCGCGTACAAACGTCCAATCGAATCGTGCTCGCTCACCTGGGCCAGCCGCGTGATCCGGCCGTCTTCTCCGACACTTACCGTGGCCGACAACCGGTCGCCCGCACCGTCGCAGGTGAGCACCAGGACTTTTCCCCCGGTCCGTCCCCAAGGTGACGTGAAGTAGGCCGCCGCGGCATGGGCTTGATGATGCTCTACCGGCGCCAGTTGCCCTTTGCGCAAACCAATCGCTCCGAGGTGCCGGGCGCGCTCCGCCGCCCGCTGCCGTTGATACACCCGGTCGACCGCCGAGGTCTTGAAAGATTGCTTCAGGCGCGAGCCCAGACTCGAGCAGTGCGCATAGTCGCGCAGGATGGTCTCCCGCCGCCATTGGCGATAGTTCATATAACGGCCGTTCAGCGCGACCACGGGTGCCGGTGCTCGAACCACTGCGGCGTTGGCGAGAGCCAGAGCCGCACGCACAGCGCCGCCCGGAGCATCGCCCTGGTTCTTCACTCGCGTGAGACGTTCCTCCTGCAGCGCGAACTCGATCCGGCCGTCCCGCAGCAGTGCGGCCGACGCGTTGTGCCCGTCATGCACGCCCAGAACGATACTCACGTTAAGACTCCGTCCTCTGGCTGTTCCGATTCCGGGGTTCGATAATAGGAGCGATAGTAGTCGTAGTAGTAGTAACTTTCGCTCAGATTGCGGTGCACCTCGTTGAGCACCAGGCCAACGGTCCTGGCGCGGACGCGGTTGAGCGTCGCGAGCACGGTCGCAACGGCTTTGCGCGTGGTCCGCCCGGCGCGCGCCACCACCAGCACGCCATCCACCGCCGTGGCCATTTGCAGCGGCTCGGCGAAACCCAGCAGCGGAGGCGCATCCACAATCACCAGGTCATAGCTGGCCGCGGCTTCCTCGATTATTTCCATCAGGCCGCGCCCGATCAGATCGGCCGAGTGGCGCGAGGGCGCCCCCGCCGGCAGCACGTGCAAGTGCGGCAGGCTCTCCACCGGAATCAACGCCGCGTTCCAGTGGAATTCGCCCCGCAGCACGTTGGCGAGCCCCACCGCTCCGGGAATCTTGAAGCTCCGGTGCACGCTCGGGCGCCGCAGGTCGCCGTCGATCAGAAGCGTGCGATGGCCCTGCTCGGCATGGGCCGCCGCCAGGTTGGCAGCCGTGGTGGTTTTGCCCTCGGCCGGCGAAGCGCTAGTCACCAGCAGCGACCGGTAGCGCTGATCGAGATTCCCCAGCAGAATCGTATTGCGAAGCGACCGGATGCTCTCGCGGAATCCGCTCGGGTCCCGTTCTTCCACCATCCCGTTCCCGGAGGTCGATGGCAGCGCCAGCACCCGCCCTCCCGGCACGTGCTTGAGCAGCGGCAGGCTGCCGATGACTTCAGCCCGCAGAGTACGCGCCACTTGCTCGGGATCTTTCACGGTTTTATCCAGCAGATCGCCGACCACTGCCGCGCTCATCGCGATCAGCGCCGAAAACAGCAGCGCCAGGAGCGCGTTCAGCGGAATATTGGGAGACACGGGCTTGAGCCCCGGCCGCGCCGCATCGGCGATCCGGATGGAGCTGTTCTGGAACCCCGCGTTGATGCCGGCTTCCTTGATCTTGCGCACCAGCTCGGCATACAGCGTCTTATCGGCGTCGGCCTCGCGCTTGGCCGCCTGATATTCAAAGCTGCGCGCATTCACCCGGTCGAATTCCGTCTTGGCTCCCGCCGCGGCTGTCCCGGCCATCTGCTCGCGCCGCTGGCTTTCGCGATATTCCACTTCCACGCGCCGCGCGACGTCGGCCCGGGTGGATTCGAGCGCCCCTTCCACCTGGTCCAGCTGCGCCTTGGCGCGGCGATACTCCGGATGGTTCGAGCCATAATACGCGCTGACGTCGGCGAAATGCTCGCGGGCTTCCTGGGAATGCTCCACCAGCTTGCGCAGTGCGTCCCCTTGTGGAGATGCCAGCGCGGCCTCAAGCGACCCGCCCCGGACCGAGTCCCAGGCCGCCTGCTGGCGCAGCAGATCGGCTTGCGCGGCGGTGTGTTCCGTGTTGAGCTCTATCAGCCGCGATTCCAGGATATTGGTCTTCTCCTCAGGATTGATCACGGTCAGTTCCCGCTCGAACGCCGCCAAAGCCAGGCTGGAGCGCTCCATCTTGACCTTCAGCTCGTCTAACTGCCGCTCCATGAACGTGGCCAGACTCGTGGAGCTGCGCATACGGATGTCGTAACTGTGTTCGAGATACGACTCCGCGATGGCGTTGGACGCATCCGCCGCCAGTTGTGGATCGTCCGAACGGTAGCTGATCAGCATCAGGTAGGTGTTGGGCGGGCGCGTCACACGCAGCTCCTTGAGCACGATCGGCGCGGCTTCTCCGCGCGGCGATTCGGCGGAGGATTGCTTCTCCCGAAGCCTCAGTTTGAAGCGCTGGTCGACGGGCCGGAGCACGCCGTCCGACTGCACCAGTTTCATCTGCGTCGCCAGAAACTGATCCGCATCGTTGGTCACACTGCGCGCCGCGTCCTGGCCTACTACTCCCGCTGGAGTCTCGCGGTCCACGTCGACTGTCGTCGTCGACTCGAAAATGGGCATCAGGCGCGCGGAAACGATCACGGTGAGAATCACCGCGGCCGCGCAGAATCCCAGAATCTTCCAGCGGTGGCGCTTCAAGATCCATACATACTGGGAGATCGGGATGCGGGCTTCTTCCGGGTCCTGAGCGGCCAGGCTGTCGAGCAGCGCCGGCCACCGTTCCGGATCCGGGGGATTTATAAGGGGGCTCATGGTTATTTCAGCGGGTCATGCCGAGGATCAGGGCGCCTGAAGCGGTTCCGGCCGCAAACGACACGGCTTTCTCGATCACGCTGGCCGTGACGCGCCCGCCGCGGTTGTCGGGAATGTAGAAAATGTCGCCCGCGGCCAGGACCACATCCGGCGATTTGCGCTCCATGATCTTGCGCAGCGGAACCTCGATCTCCTTCTTACCGCCGTCTTCGGGCCGGTAGATGTAGGCGAGCTTGGTCGAGAAGGGCGCCAGGCCTTCCGCCAGCGCCAGTGCCTTCAGGACGGAGATGCCGGCCCCATCGCCCACCGGAAACGCGCCCGGCTTCTTGACGTTCCCGACCACGAACACGCGTCCGGCTTCGGGAACGCGCACCTCTTCGCCGCCCTTCAGGATCACGTTGGCCGCCGGATCGGCGTTCTCGATCAAATCCTTCACCGCGATGCGCTTGGTCAGCGGGCCGGTGTCCGGACCTGTGTCCGGCCCCGTCCGTGTCACGAGAATTTCCGCACCTGCGTCCCCGCTCAGCCCTTCGGCGCGCGTAAGCGCCTCGAGCAAGGTCACCGGGCCGGTGGCGTCGAACGTCAACGGGCGCCGCACCGCGCCCGCCACGCGAATCGGATGGGTGGCATACTCGGCGATGGTGATCACCACGTACGGGTCCACCAGGATGCTCGCTCGGCCTAAAGCGTCTGCCACACGTTGTTCCAACTCCGCTGGAGTTGCCCCGCGCGCCTCGATCGGACTTTTGATCATGGCCAGGTGAATGGTCCCCTCCTGGTTCACCCGTGCGGTGCGCGACAGTTCCGGCGCGCCATACACCGAAATCGAAAGAAGATCGCCGGCTTGGATCGGCCGGGGCGGCAGATTCGCTCCCCCTTCGATGGCACCGGAGGGAAGACGCGATTGTCCGGCGGCAAAACCCGCAGCCCCGAGACAAATGACCAGCATGACGCGTAGCATCCTCATCACTTTCTTCCGCACCCGATCGGCACGACGGCTTCCCGATCCACCTCCACCGCGACGGAGCGTTGCAGCACCTCCACATTGACCACCAGATGCAGAGAGTCTTTGGTCCGGAGGAGCGATCCTTCTACCCCGCGCATGGGCCCGTGCTCCACTCTCACTCGATCCCCGGCCTTCAAATACGGCCAGGGCGCCAGCGGCAACTTCGATCCCACGATCCGCTGAATCGCGGCGATTTCAGAATCTTCCAGAGCCGCCGGTGCGCCTCCGAATCCCACGATTCTGGCCACCCCGGGCGTATCCAGCACCTGAAGGCGATCGCTCAGGTCGAAATGGCAGAGGATGTATCCGGCGAACAGCGGCATCTCCACATCTTTCACCCGGTCCGACCACTGGCGCCGGCTGCGATACACAGGCACCAGAGTCTCCAGGCCCCGCGATTGCAGCGCCTTTTCGGTTTGCCGCTCGTGCTGATAGGGCACGGTCAGCGCGTACCACTTTTGTTCGGACGGTGTGGATTCAGACATAGCTCTCGCCTCGTGAGTCCCAAGAAACCTTCCTTCTGAAATTCGAAGGGGCTGCTTGCTACCAGAGTTTGTGGAAAATCGCTGGGGATTGTCTCAGAGAGAACTGAGGAAAGCCTACCGCCAGAACTCGTACCACTTCCGTACGGGGAATTGCGAATCCGCGTTTGGCAAATACATGTCGTCTCCGGAGAGAGCCGCGCCCGGATTGGTGACGCACAGCGCTTCCGCCAGCGCGTCGCTATATTTCTTCCGGAGCCATACGCGGGCTTCATCCATCACCGGAGGCCGGTGCTCGCAATCATGGCCGTCGCTGGCGACCACGTGTACCAGTCTGCGGTCCAGCAGTTCGCGCGAAAACTCCTGTGCCCGCCGTCCGAAACCGCCCGTCAGGCTCTGCGCGGTTAGTTGCATGCGCGCCCCCTGATCCACCCATTTGGCGATCTCCTCTATCCGCTGCCGAAGTAGGCCGTTGCGCTCGGGGTGGGTGACGATCGGAATCATTCCCGCGTCCCTCAGGCGCGCGAAGATATCCTCCGTGTTCTTGAAGATCAGCAGTTCGGAAAATTCCACCAGTAAATAACGCTGCTGGTTGATGGTGTATTTCCGCGGATGTTCGATGGAGTCCTGAATATTATCGAAACTCAGATGAAAATCGCAGCCCGTATACAGCCGCAATGCGCCGCTCGCGGCTTCCCGGAGCTGCCCGATCCGCTCGGCGATCTGTCCGGGATCGAATTTAAAGTTGAGATTGGCGTGGGGCGTCGCGACCAGGTCGGTGGTGCCGTGCTCGGCCGCCATGCGCACCATGGCGAGCGAGTCATCCAGCGTCCGCGCGCCGTCGTCCAGGCCAAACAGCACGTGGCTGTGAATATCGATCAAACCTTAATCTTAGCGTTGACTGGCCTTCGCGTTGCCTGGCCTTCGCGTTGCCTGGCTAAGATGAGCCGATCGGAATCCCGGCCGCCGCCGCCGCTGTCTTGAGACAGACGTAAAGCACCCACGGGGCCATGATCGTGACCAGGGCCTTTCCGAAGCTCATCTTGCGCGCCGTGGAAGAGACTCCGATGGCCAGCAGCACGATGATCCACAGCGAAAACAGATCGATCGAAGATCCGAATGCGCGTAGCGCCGCCGGCGAGTCGGGACTCAGGTAGGCGCCCACGTTGAACATCAGCGGATTCTGTAAGTTGAACTCGTCTGGATCCTTCAATAGGAGCACCACCAAGGACAAGAGGGTTTGTATCACCATGGGAAGAAAACCATAGGCCACAATCGCCATCATGCGTTTCAAACCGATACCGGCGCTCATCATTGTGTCGAAAAGGAACATCAGCAGGACGGCAACGATGAAGACATAGAATAGCGTTCCAACCGCGGAGACCCCGTAGCCAAGATACTTGTAGAGTCTTGCGGCGTTGGCGATCAGCTGTTCCCGCTGCTGGACGGTCATGCTTTGGATCTGTTGGCTGCGTTCGAGCGTCGGCCGGATCACCGATTCCCAGCCCACGCGCTGGGTGAAGATGTTCAGGTACACCGTGCCGAGAAGCGCGATCAGGATCACCGGGACCCACCAGTGCGGATGCCGTGCGATATCCGCAAACGTCTTGCCGGGTGAGAAGAATACGCCGAGGAGTCGTCCGCCCTCGCTCATATGCGGCTGCTCGGGTTGGGTGGCTAACGGTGGGGGCGCCGGCGGCAGCTCGGACGTATGTTCGGGAGACATGGTGTCAGTCTAATCCTCGGCATTTTGAAACACAATGCCGGGTTTCCATGCAGATGTGGTATCAGTGAAGTATCCTGGTTGTATCGGCGAGGCGCGGTAGCCAAGTGGTAAGGCAGAGGTCTGCAAAACCTTTATTCGTCGGTTCGACTCCGATCCGCGCCTCCAAACTTCCCCCCCGCCGTTCCTCCTAGAGCCCTCTCATAAGCGGTTGCGGACGCAATCTATCCAGTAGAATGAAGGCTACATGAAACTCGATCACCAACGATTCGTGGCTACGATGAGATTGCGGATAAAGTCATTAGGCCCGCGCTCGTCGACGTTGTTCTTGTTCGGCGTTGCAGCCATTCTCGGTGGTGGCTCGACGCTGGTCATGAGAGCCGCTCCGGCAATTCCGGATCCTTGCAAGCTGATCACTCAGGCTGAGCTCGAACAGATTGCCGGTCCCCTGAAGGGAGCCCCCAAGGCGGGTGATATCGCGTCCGGGGACGTGTCCTGCGAGTACAAACCCGTCAAGACGCCTAGCTGGATCAGCATCCGGCTGCATGATGGCGAACTCAACTACTGGAAAAGCAGGAACGGCGGTAAGAATCCCGTGTCCCTGCCCGAATTCGGGAAGGACGCGTTCGTGAATCCTGATTTCGAAGGTTCTGCCGATTTGTACGCCAAGAAGGGCAACTTTATTTTGCGAGTCAGCATGCCTAAGGGACCCTCAGCGGTGGATATGGTCAAGGCTATCGCTAAGAAGGCCCTGCCGCGTTTGTAGGACCGGCCGGCGAGCATGCCCAAACGCAGCGCGGGGATTCTCCTCTTCCGGCGAATCGGACCCCAGATCGAAGTCCTCCTGGCGCATCCGGGAGGCCCCTTCTGGAAGAACAAGGACGACGGAGCCTGGTCCATTCCCAAGGGCGAGTATAGCGACAACGAAGATCCTCTCGCCGCCGCGAAACGCGAATTCGCGGAAGAGACCGGACTGGCTCTCGCCGGGGACTTCGCCCCGCTGGGCGAGGTCCGCCAACCGGGTGGCAAGGTGGTCGCGGCATGGGCCATGGAAGGAGACTTCGACGCGACGAGCCTGCGCAGCAACACGTTCTCCAGGCCCTGGCCTCCGGGATCGGGGAAGTTGCAGGAATTCCCGGAAATCGATCGCGCCGAATGGTTTCCGCTGGAAGTCGCGCGATGGAAGATCCTCAAGGGTCAGGCCGAGATCTTGGACCGCCTGGTCCAGTACTTATCGGGAGCGCGCTAGATCCGGTGCCTCAGGCATTTGCGCCCCTATTAGGACAACCTGTACATTTAGGAAGGGTTTCCTAGAGGATCAAACAAAAGATGATCAAACAAATGTGCCGGTCCGTGCTGGTGGGCTCCGCCGCCCTGTCGGTCCTGTTCCTGGGCGGCTGCCAGAAGGCACAGAACACTCGCAGCGAATTCTCCATGGGAGAACGCGTTCCCGTGGGACAGATGACCTACTCGGTTATCGAGAGCTCGTGGCGAACACAGTTAGGGGAATCGTTCAAGACTCGCACTCCGGAAAATCGTTTCCTGCTCATCAAAGTCTCCGTTACCAACGGCACTGGTAAAGACGTCTCCATTCCGCTGTTGACGCTGGAGGGAAACAATGGGCAGACGTTTCGCGAAATAGCCGATGGCGACGGCGTGGATAACTGGTTCGGCCTGCTGAGGACCATCAGTCCCGGACAGACGCAGCAAGGGAACGTTCTGTTCGACGTGCCGCTTACATCCTTCAAACTTCGGGTCCCGGATGTCAATGAAACCGGGTTCGAAGGGTACGCCTCGGTCCTGATTCCCCTGCGGCTGGATTCGGAGCTGCCGATTCAAGCGCCCACTAATCCGGACGACCTAAAATAGTCGGTGTGGTTGCCTCGCGCTGGATCCTCCCTCTGACACTGCTGCTGACGGCAGGGACCCTGCCGGCGCAGTCCAAGCTTGCGTTCGAACGCCTGGCCTTGCACCAGTACGAGGACGGTCCGCTGCTGCCCGCGGCGCATGAGTTCCTGCCCGGGGAAACGATCTGGTTCAGCGCCCGGATCGCGGGTTTTGAGAGCCGGCAAGCCGGCGACAATCGCAACGTAAAACTGTCCTGGCAGGTGGGGATCGTGGATCCGGCAGGCGTCCCCGTGGAAGCCCCTAGAACCGGGCGGCTGGATGAATCCCTGCGGGCTCAGGACAAGAACTGGGCCCCGAAATTCGTAGCTTCGTTTCTGCTGCCATCGTTCATCCCCGGCGGAAGCTACCGTATTCCGGTTACGGTGAAGGACGAACTGGCCGGCTCGGAAATCAGCGGCAGCCTGGAGTTTCACGTGCGCGCGGAGAGCATCGAGCCCAGTGAAACGTTCGTGATTCGGAATTTCCGTTTTCTGCGCAACGAGAACGATGCGGAGGCTTTGCGGGAGCCGGTGGTCTACCGTCCGGGCGCCATGCTGTGGGCCAAGTTCGAAATGGCGGGTTACAAGTTTGAGGCGAACCACAAGTTCTCGGTGGAATACGGCCTGGCCGTGCTGAACGCGGACGGCAAGGAACTCTTCGCGCAACCGGAAGCGGCCGCGGACTCGAAAGAATCGTTCTATCCGCAGCTCCGCGTTCCCGGCGCTCTCAGCCTGCATCTGGATTCCAACGTTCCCGCCGCAACCTACACGCTGGTGGTCACGGTGCGCGATAAGATCGGCGGCCAGACCGCCGAATATCGTGAGACATTTCGCGTCGAGTAGGGGGCGGGCATGCCCGCTCCGTTACACAAACTCTACATCTACCGATCCAACCGGTCCGAAATCGGCGCTGATGCGATCCCCGCGCTCCGCCATGTAGACTTCCGTGGTGACGCCGGTGGTGACGTATTGGCCCGCTTTCAGGCCGAGCCCGCGCGCGCTCAGGTGGTTCACCAGCCATTCCAGGGCGTGGAGCGGATGACCCAGCACGTTGCTTCCACTGCCTTCGCGCAGCACTTTCCCGTTGACGGTCACGCGCACGGCCTGCGCGGCCAGGTCAACGGATTGCCAATCGGTCAATAAATGGCCCTTGACCCAGGCCGCGTTGCAGGCGTTGTCGGCGATCAGTGACGGCGCGCCGATGGTGGTCCATTCGTCGAAGCGGCTGTCGACAATCTCGATGCCGGGGAGGACACCCTTAACTGCGGCGGCGATCTCCTGGCGCGAGCGCGGCTGGGATGTTGCGGGCAGATCGTGCGCCATCTCGAAGGCGAATTCGGCCTCGACGACGCGCATGAAGAACTGGTCGGCGTCGACGCGGGCTGGGTTTTGTGGAGAGCTCTCAAAAAAGAACGCCGAAAGCAGCCGGCCGGAGAAAGGCGCATCGACATTCAGTTGCCGCTGCGCGGTGACGTTGGTGCAGGCGACCTTGTATCCGATCACGCTGCCGCCGTAGTGGGCGAGCAGCCGGTCGATCAGGCCGTCCTGGACGGTGTAGGCTTCCTCGGGGGTCTTCGGACGGATCGCGGCGGGGAGTTCGGGAAGACGCTCGTGGTTGATTCGGGCTTGGGCCAAGAGTTCGGAAGGAATGCTCACCCAAACATGGTAACTACTGCCAATAGTTACGGTCCAGGCTGCGATATTGCACCGCTTCGGCCAGATGTTTGGCGCTGACGTTATCCGAGCCGTCCAGGTCGGCGATGGTGCGGGCGACTTTGAGGATCCGGTCGTGTGCGCGGGCCGAGAGACCCATGCGGCGCACGGCCATTTCGAGCGTGCGCTCGCCGGCATCGTCCAGCGCGCATATTTTTCGGAGCTGGCGAACCGGAATCTCCGAGTTATAGTAGCCGCGGCCGTGTTGCACCGTTCGAACGCGCTCCACGCGGGCACGCATATCGGCAGAAGTCGCACCGCTGGGCTGGCCGCGCAATTCCTGATACGCGACTGCAGGAACCTCGATGTGCAGATCGATGCGATCGAGCAGTGGACCACTAATCTTACCTAAGTAGCGTTGAATGATGCCGCCAGTGCAGCGGCACTCGCGCGTGGGATCGGAAAAATGCCCGCAGGGACACGGGTTCATGGCCGCGATCAGCATGAAATTCGAGGGGAACGAAAGGGTCATCTGAGCGCGCGCCAGCGTGACGCTGCCTTCTTCGAGCGGCTGGCGTAGCTGCTCCAGCACGTTGCGTGGAAACTCGGGCAGCTCGTCCAGAAACAACACGCCGTTGTGGGCCAGGCTCACTTCGCCCGGCCGGGGCATTCCCGATCCTCCGCCGATCAGGCCGGCGTCGGAAACCGAATGATGCGGCGAGCGGAAGGGCCGTTCCGCCAGCAAGCCGATCCCCTTCGGTAGCAGTCCCGCCACGCTGTGGACCTGCGTGGTCTCGAGTGCCTCGGAATACGTCAGCGGCGGCAGTATCCCCGCCAGACGCTTGGCCAGCATGGTCTTGCCCGATCCAGGCGGACCCACCAGCAGCACATTGTGGCCGCCCGCGGCCGCGACTTCGAGAGCGCGCTTGGAAGTAGTCTGCCCGCGCACATCGCCAAAGTCCAGCGCCAGCGCGTTGGCGACCGGCGCGGTGTGGCTCTCGCGCACATGCGGCGTGAACCGATCCGGGTTGTTGAGAAACGCGACCACCTCGCTCAAATGCCGCATGCCGAATACGCGCAGATCGTCGGCGACGGCAGCTTCCGCAGCGTTGTCGGCCGGGACCAGCAGGTTCGCGATCTTCTGGCGGCGGGCGCAGGCCGCGATTGATAACGCTCCGCGCACCGGCCGGATGGCCCCGTCGAGCGATAATTCGCCGACAAAGAGATGCTCGTCGCTGGGCGCGACCGTGCCCATCGCGCCCAGAATTCCCAGGGCCATCGGCAGGTCGAACCCGGCGCCCTCTTTTCGGACATTGGCCGGCGCCAGGTTGATGGTTACGCTCTTATTGGGATACCCGAAGCCGGAGTTCAGCAGCGCCGACTTGATCCGCTCCCGGCTTTCGCGCACGGCCGTATCCGGCATTCCCACGGTGATGAAATTGCCGCTCGTGCCGGGATACATGTCCACCTCGACGTCCACCAGATAAGCGTCGATTCCATACACTGCGGCCGATCGGGTCCGGAACAGGGCCATGCATTATAAGTGGCCTCAGCAGGATGTTTCTCGCACTGTGTTTAGATGTATAGGTGCCGCACCCGCGGCCCAAGGAGCTTACGTGAAAGGTATTGTGCTCGCCGGAGGAACCGGAAGCCGTCTGTTCCCTCTGACTAAGATCACCAACAAACACCTGCTTCCCATCTATGACAAGCCCATGATCTTTTACCCGATCCAGACCCTGGTGGAGGCTGGCATCCGCGATATCCTGCTGGTGACCGGCGGGCGTAACTCGGGCGATTTTCTGCGCTTACTCGCCAATGGCAAGGAGTTCGGGCTGGCTCACCTGAATTACACCTACCAGGAAGGCGAGGGCGGCATTGCCGACGCACTGGCCCTGGCCGAACACTTCGCGGACGGTGAGAAGATATGTGTGATCCTGGGCGATAACATCATTCAAGGTTCCATCGCCCCGGCGGTCCAGGCGTTCGACAAACAGGAACGCGGGGCACGCATCCTCCTCAAGGAAGTCCAGGATGCGGAGCGATTCGGCGTGGCCGAACTGTCCGGCGACCGCATCCTGGGCATTGAGGAAAAGCCCAAGCACCCGAAATCTCCATACGCGGTGATCGGGATTTATCTCTACGACGACACGGTGTTCGAGAAAGTGCGCCAGCTGGTGCCCAGCCGCCGCAATGAGTTGGAGATCACCGACGTCAACAACGCCTACATCCGGGAAGGAACCATGAGCTGCTCATTCCTGGACGGCTGGTGGACCGATGCCGGCACGTTCGAATCGCTGCTGCACGCTGCGAACCTGGTGGCTGCAACGAGGAGTCAGAAGCCGGAAACCGCAACCAGCGCGCCCCAGTGAAATCCCGCGCCGAACGCGGAGAATACGATCGGGCCGGGCTCAGGATTCGCTTCCGACCACTCGGACGCAGCAATCAGCATCGACGCCGATGACGTGTTCCCGTAGCGCTGTACGTTGGCAAACACCTTCTCGGGTCCGACGCCGAGAGACTTGGCAACGCGGGTGAGCAGGTTGAGATTGGCCTGGTGCAGCAGGAAAACGGCAACCTGCTGAGCGGAAATATTCTGGCGTCCCAGCACTTCCGTGATCGATGAGGGAATTTTGCGGGCGGCCTGCAGGATCACCGTTAATCCGTTCATCCGTAGCGGCCCAGTCCCGTCGAAGGCCAAATCCGCGCGGTATTGGCCGTCGGTATGAAGGACGGCGTCGAGCATTCGCCACCGGCCCGGCCGTGCCGACACCAGGGCCGCTCCGGCGCCATCGCCGAACAGGATCGCGGTATTGGGATCGCTCTCGATCACGGCGGACATTTTTTCCGCCGCGACCACCAGGACATCGCCTTGCGTTTCGGCCAGGCGCATCGCCAGGGCCAGCCCGAACAAGCTGCCCGCACTAGCCATGGGAACGTCTAGGGCGGGCGTGGAATCCAGTCCCAAGCGCGCAGCGACCTCCGCGGCAGGTCCAGGAAACCCCCGCGCATCGCTGCCGCTGGCGACGATCAGCATGCCGAGCGTATTCGCCGCGATGCCCGCTTTCCGGAGGCAATCCTCGGCCGCCGCGACCCCCATATCGGCCGCCGTGGTTTCTGGAGCCCCCCACCGCCGCTCCTGGATTCCCGAGGCTTTCTCGATCCACTCGGCGGTGCAGCCCAATTGCTCGGCCAGTTCCGCGTTCGCCACCACTCTCTCGGGTAAATGCGCCCCGAAGCCGTGCAGGTAGGCCGTCATTCCATGTGATCTGCCAGGTAGGCGTCCATCCTGGCGATGGAGTCGAATTTCCGAGGGTTCAGATCGGAGTCCGGAACCTTCATGCCGAATTCCTTCTCGATGGCGCTCACCAGGTCGGGAAGCGCGAAGGAGTCCAGCAGTCCGCTTTCAAAGAGAGACTCCTGTTCGTCGTCGGGCGCGGGCTTTCCAGCGATCTCCTGTACGAGTCTTCGCAGGCGCTGGCGGCGGTCGGAATCGGTCGGCATACGACTATCGTGCCATAGCAGGCTCCGATTCGGCTGCAATACAATGGGCTTTGCCCCGGCTTTCGATCGTAGTGCCGGCCTATAACGAGGCTGCCCGTCTTCCCTTGACTCTTCCGAAGATGGCGCAGTTCTGCGAGCGCCACGGGTCCGTCGAGATTCTGATCGTGGATGACGGCTCCAAGGATGCGACCGCGGCCGTGGTCCAGGAGTTCGCCGCCCGGCATCCCTTCGCACGCTTGCTGCGGAATCCCGGCAACCGGGGCAAAGGATACTCAGTCCGCCACGGAATGGAAAAGGCCCAGGGCGATTGGATCCTTTCCACCGACGCCGATCTTTCGAGTCCCCTGGAGGAAGTGAACAAGCTGCTCTGCGCGGTGGAGAAAGAAAAGGCCGCCGCCGCGATCGGATCGCGCGCCCTGGACCGTTCGCTGGTCGGCGTCCATCAGGATGCGTTCCGGGAGGCGAGCGGACGCGTGTTCAACGTGATCATGCGCGTCGCGACGGGGCTCCCGTTTCGCGACACCCAGTGCGGATTCAAGTTGTTCCGCAACGATGCCGCTCGCGTCATCTTTCCCCGCCAGCGGCTGGACGGATTCGGGTTCGACGTGGAAGACATGCTGATTGCCCGCATCCACGGATTTAAAGTGGTGGAGGTCCCGGTGCGATGGGACAACGTCGAAGGCACCAAGGTCAGCGCGCTGACGGGCGCACGCGCGTTTTGGGACCTCGCTGTGGTGCGATGGCACCAGTTAGCCGGGCGCTATCGCTAGCGTTACTGCGTCCCATACTTGTTCCGCCACGGCTTCCCGCGTCTGGCTTCCGTCGATCAGCTTGACACGGGTGGGTTCGTCGGCTGCGAGCTGGCGATACGCCTCGCGCACGCGGTGGTGAAAACCGACGCCTTGTTCTTCCATTCGGGTCTGGCGAGCGCGAGCCAGTCCGGTTTCCGTATCGATATCGATCAGCAGCGTAAGGTCCGGCACAAGCCCCCGGCAGGCGATCCGGTCGAGATCGTAGACCACGTCGGCGCCCAGGCCGCGCCCCGCACCCTGATAGACCAGCGTGGAATCGGTAAAGCGGTCGGAAAGAACGGTGCGCCCGGCCGATAGGGCGGGCAGGATCAGCTGGTCCACGTTTTGTGCGCGACTCGCAAACATCAGCAGCAACTCGGCGGTGGGGCACAGCTCGCGATTCTTCGCGTCCAGCAGGACGTGGCGGATCTGGATACCGATCGGCGTGCCTCCCGGCTCCTGGGTTTCGACCACGTCCATCCCGCTCTCGCGCAGACGCTCGCCGAGCAGGCGAAGCTGCGTGGATTTGCCGCTGCCTTCCGGGCCTTCAAATGTAATGAACCGGCCGCGCGCACTCATGGGTGAGTTTAGTCGTAAACAAAGTGCAGGACTTTCTTCAAGTCTTCCCACGCTTCGCGTTTCGCGTCCTGATTGTAGGGCCGCAGCAAGTAGGACGGATGAAAGGTCACCATCACCGGGAGGTCGCGCCACTTGTGCCACTTGCCGCGCAGGCGGGTGACTCCCTCTTTGGTGCCGAGCAGCGCCTTCGCAGCGGTGGACCCCATGGCACAAATCGCCTTGGGACGGATCGCCATGAGCTGGCGAAACAGAAACTGTCCGCAGATTTCCATTTCATCCGGCTGCGGAGTGCGATTTTCCGGAGGCCTGCACTTGACCACGTTGCAGATGTAGACATCCGGACGCCGGATCGGGATGCCTTCCTTCGATGCGGTGTTTTCGATCATCTGCGTCAGCAACTGGCCGGCGCGGCCGACGAACGGCAAGCCCTGGGCGTCTTCGTCCGCCCCTGGTCCCTCGCCGACGAACACCAGACCGGACTGCTCATTGCCCGATCCGAACACGATTTTCGCGCGGCCCTCGCACAGACGGCAGCGGCGGCAATCGTCGCCGATATCCTGGCGAATTTTGAGGAGTGTGTCTCCTTCAGGAGCAAGAGAAGGTAGTGCGGCAGAAGCAGTCAAGGTAGCTCCTTCGATGATATTTACTGGCGGGACGTGGACGTCCCGCGCGGGCGTGGACGCCCGCCCCACATAGATTTCGTCGATTCCCAGGTCCCGGTAAAAGCTCAGACGCTCCCGCAGCTCGACCTTGGTCATTGGGCGCTGTGCAAGGCCAGGCGCAGCTTCATCATTTCATCGAAGATCCGGTGCGCGATGGCGATCTTCGAAGCGCGCTCGACGGGGATAGTTTCGCCGGTGCGGAGCACCAGGGTGACTTCGTTCTCATCCGATTCAAAGCCGACTCCCTGCTTCGACACCAGATTCGCCACCACCATGTCGCAATTCTTGGATTGCAGCTTGCGGCGGGCTTCCTCAATCAGGTTCTCGGTCTCGGCCGCGAAGCCGACCAGCAGCCGGTCGCCTTTCTTGCGCCCTACCTCCGCCAGAATATCCGGCGTCGGATCGAGCTCGAGCGACATCCGCGCGGCGGTTTTCTTCACTTTCTGTTGGGGCGGGTTGGCGCGATGATAGTCGGCCACGGCCGCGGCCTTGATGACCATGGTGGCCTGCTCCAGGCGATCCATCACGGCCTGGCGCATTTCGACGGCGGTTCGGACGGGAATTAGCTTGACCCGAGTGGGAGCGGCGAGCGTTACCGGCCCGGAAACCAGGATCACCCGGGCTCCCCGTTCCGCCGCAGCTTCGGCCAGCGCATAGCCCATTTTCCCGCTGGACCGATTGCTGAGATACCGTACCGGATCGAGCGGTTCCTGCGTGGGCCCAGCCGTGATCAGAACGGTCTCGCCGTCCAGATCGTGCTTCGAGCTGGATACCGTAACATTTGCGACCGCTTGGGCGATGATCTCGGGTTCAGCCAGCCGGCCCGGTCCGACCATGCCACAGGCCAGAATGCCTTCGTCGGGCTCGACGATGACGTGGCCGCGCGAACGCAAAACACGAAGATTCTCCTGGGTGGCCGGATGATTCCACATGTTGGTGTTCATAGCGGGAGCCAGCACCACCGGCCCAGTGAACGCCAGATAGGCAGTGGTCAGGAGATCGTCGGCGAGGCCGTGAGCCAGCTTGGCGAGAAGATCGGCCGTGGCCGGCGCGATCACCAGGATCTGATTTTCCTGCGCCACGCGGATGTGCTCGATCGCACTCGACAGCGTGTCCTCTGCGCTGGCGGCGCTAAACAAGCTGGTCAGCACTTTGCGGCCGGTGAGCGCGGCGAAGGTCAGCGGGCGGACGAACTCCTCGGCGGACCGCGTCATCACCACTTGCACGGAGAAGCCACGCTCCATGAGAGCGCGGGCCAACTCCGCCGCCTTGTATGCGGCGATGCCTCCGCCAACTCCCAGGGCAACGTTGGTCGTCACCGGCATCGGCGGGGCCTATTCTTCGACGGCCAGCGGTTCGAACACGTGATGGATGGCGATGTCCTCATACTGGACCAAGCCGCGGCGGACTTCTTCCATCGCCATGACGGTGGGCTTCTTGGACGTGGTGGGCAGGAAACTGCGCGCCCCGTTCTGCAACTGCCGCGCGCGCTTGGCGGCCACGATAATGAACCGGTAGGCGCTTGCCTCCGGATCGTCGGGGATTGTGTTTTGCGCGATCTGCTTAAGATTTGTTTCGGCCATCTTCAAAAGTCTCCAGTATCGGGCGAATCTGCTGCTCCATCCGGTCACGGCGGCTGCGCACGGATCTGACAATCGACTCCAGCGTATCCGTGGAAGCTTGCACCTCCCGATTCACCAGCAGGTAGTCGTACTGCGAATAATTCCGAATTTCCTCGGCAGCCTCCCTGAGCCTGCGCTCAATCACCGCTTCGGAATCCTGAGACCGGGATCGCAAACGCTCTTCCAGAACTTGCCGGCTCGGGGGGAGAATGAAAATCGAAACCGCTTCGGATATTCGCCCTTTTAATTGTCGCGCACCCTGGACATCAATGTCGAGGACCAGGTCCGCCCCGGCCGCTTTAGCCCTATCCAGTTCGCTTAGATGTGTCCCATAGTAGTTGCCGAACACCTCGGCCGACTCCAGGAACTCGTCCTTGGCCAGCCGCCGCTCAAATTCGGGCCGGGTAATGAAATGGTACTCGTTGCCGTCGCGTTCCTGGCCCCGCGGCGGGCGGGTGGTGTAGGACACCGAGAAATACAGGTCCGGGATGCGCTTCATGAGCTCGCCGACCAGCGTCGATTTGCCGGAGCCCGATGGCGCCGAAATGATGAAGACGGTGGTGGTTCCCGTGGCTCGATTCAAAGTAGCCGGTTTATTCAAGGTTAAGCGACTGCTCCCGGATTTTTTCGATCGCGGCCTTCGCGGCCAACGCCAGTTCGGTGATCCTGAGGCCGATTTCACCCGCGCCGGTGGTTTTGGACAGGATGGTATTGGTCTCGCGGTTCATCTCCTGCAGCAGAAAATCCAACTTCTTTCCGCTTTCGCCGCCGGCCTCGAGCAGGACTGCTAACTGGCCCGCGTGGATCTTCAGCCGGGCTAATTCTTCGCCGATATCGCTGCGATCCGCCAGTACCGCCGCCTCCTGGGCCAGCCGTTGCGGGTCAATTTGGATGCCTTGCGCACCTTTGAGCAGGTCCTTCAGCCGCTCGATGAGCCGATTCTGGAAGACGTCCTGCGCGTTGGCCCGGATCTTTTCCATCTCCTCGGCGAGCGTACTGAGCCGGGTATTGTGCCCGGACATTTCCTTGCCGATTTCAGCGCCTTCGCGCGCGCGAAACTGGTTCAGCTCGTCGAGCGCCGCGCTCAGAGCATCCAGCATCGCCGCCTCGGTTCCGGCTGGCAGCTCCGCACCGCCGGCAGCCTCGCCGAACATCCCGGGAATCCGCAATGCGGCGTTCAGATCGGGCTGGACATTCAGCTCATGCTCGGCCGCGGCCTGCCGGAATGCGTTCAGATAGTCTTCAAGCATCGCGCGGTTGAGCGCCGCCGAGCTTCCATTCACGGCGCCCGGCGGAAGAGTGATCCGTACCTCTACGTGGCCGCGCGCCAGGCGGCTCTTCACCAGCGTCCGCACGGCGTTTTCGAACGGATCGGCAACGGATGGCGCGTGCACATGCACGTCGAGAGACCGATGGTTCAGAGTTTTTACGCTCACCACCAGCTCACCGTCGCCTAAGGGGCGGCGGGCGCGGGCGAATCCGGTCATGCTGCGCAGTGGATTGGCCATCTTAAGGATTTACGTCCGCCGGATTCATGTCAGATGTGACAAATTGTAACTCGTACAGCCGCTGGTAGAGTCCGCCACGGCTGACCAGCTCATCGTGACGGCCGGTTTCGGCGATGCGTCCGCGGTCGAGCACGACGATCTTGTCGGCCCGGCGCACGGTCGACAGCCGGTGCGCGATCACGATGACGGTGCGGTTCGCCATCAAGGTTTGCAGCGCCCGCTGCACCAGAACCTCGGATTCGGTATCCAGGTGCGAGGTAGCCTCGTCCAGGATCAGGATGGGAGCGTTCTTGAGCAATGCCCGGGCGATCGCCAGCCGCTGCCGCTGGCCGCCGCTTAGCTTGACCCCGCGCTCGCCGATGATGGTGCCGTAGCCCTCCGGCATCCGCAGGATGAACTCTTCCGCCAGCGCATCGCGAGCGGCCTGGTGTACCTGTTCGGGCAAAGCGTGCCGCAGACCGTAACCGATGTTGGCGCCCACGGTGTCGTTGAACAGGAACGTATCCTGCGCCACGATGCTGATCTTGTCGCGCAGCGAGGACAGCTTCAGCTCGCGCAGATCCTTGCCGTCGATGCGGATGGCCCCGCCGGTCACATCGTAAAAGCGCGGCACCAGGTTGGCCATGGTGGTTTTGCCCGCGCCGCTCGGTCCCACCAGAGCCACGACTTCTCCCGCCTTCACCTCCAGATCGACGCGACCGAGCACCAGGCCGTCGGGCCCCTCCGGCGATGTCGGGTAGCGGAAATTCACGTTCTCGAATACGATGGCCTTCTCGAAGTGAGCCAGCCTGACCGCACCGGGCTCTTCCTTGACCTGCAGCTCGCGATCCAGATACTCAAACACCTTCTGCGACGCGCCCAGCGCCTGCTGGAAGATGTTGTGGATGCCGGTGAGCCGCTTCACGGGTTCGTAGAGCACCAGCAGCGCGATCACGAAGCTGGTGAACTGGCCCGTGCTCATCAGTCCGCCCTTGATCTGCGTCCGGGCATACGTCAGCAGGCCCACGATGGTGATGGCAGCGAAGAACTCGATCAGCGGCGACGCCACAGCCTGCTGCGCGACGTAACGCAGGTTGCTGCTGCGCAGGCGTTCGGCGCGGTCGCGGAAACGGTTGGACTCAATGTCCTCGGCTCCGAAGGATTTCACTACTTGATGGCCGCTCAAAGTCTCTTGCAATATCTGATTGAGTTCCGCGGCGTTGTCCTGCGCGCTCCGCGTCGTGCGCCGGATGCGGCGGCCCAGCCGCACCGTAGGCAGCAATACAAAGGGAAGCAGGGTCAGGCTCCCCAGCGCCAGTCTCCAGTCGGTTTGCAGGACCACCAGAAGCAGGGCAACCGCAGTGAAGCTTTGGCGCAGCAGATCCGCCAGGATGTGGGACATCGCCACCTGGATCTTTTCCAGATCGTTCATGATGGACGACATGACTCGCGCCGTGGAGTTGGACTCGAAAAAATGCGCGTCCTGGCGGACGACGCGATCGAAAACGTCTTGCCGCAGGTCGGTCACCGCGGAGAGCCCCACGTAGTTCACCAGATAATTCCCGGCGTAGTCGCACAGTCCTTTGATCGTGAACACCGCCAGGATTCCCACCGCCACCATCGTCCACACATTGTGGACCTGAGCGGGCATGAAACTGTCCAGAAAGACTTGATGTTTCCACAGCGGGATGGTGAACAGCAGCACGGGGGCGTCGGCCGAGGTCGGATTCAGAACGCGGTCGAAGATCGGGCCGATGAGTATTACGGTGAGCGCCTGCGCGGCGCCCACGCACGCCATCAGCACCACCGAAAGCAACAGATGCCCGGTGTACGGCCGCGAGTAGCGTAACAGCCGGCCGAGTTCGCTCACGCGCGTACCCTCAAGGCTTCCGCCGCCGCGACCACTTCGCCCACCGGAATCCGGTCGATCGCGTCAGGGTCGGTCAGGACCTGTGCTTCGGTGCGCCACGGCGCCCAATTCACCGGGTCGCTAGGGCCGAACAGCACCACCACCGGCACGCCGAAGGCCGCCGCGATGTGCGCCGGTCCGCTATCGTTGCCGATGAAAAGCTGCGCGCCGGCCATTACGTTCTTCACTTGAGCCAGAGGAGCATTGCGGATCACGCGAAAGCTCTGAAACGCGGTAGGATCGTCGGCCGGGCCAGCCAGGAAAACAGGCTCCAGCCCGGCTTTGTCGCGCAGGTGTTCGGCGACTGCGATAAAGCGCTCGGCCGGCCACGTCTTTCCCGGCTCGGACGCGAAGGGATGAAGGACTGCGTACGCCCCCGCGAGAGGCGTGGGCCCGGCATTTAGTCGCGCGCGTGGAATCTCGGTGCGAGGCACACCCATCCAGAACATCGCGGAAGCGAGATGTTCGGCCGTGTGCACCCGACGGTGGTCGTCCAGAATCTCCTGCGCTCGGGGAATCTTCGCGTTGTACAAAAAACTGTAGGCGTGGTGCGCGAATCCGGCCCGGATCTCCGCGCCGGACGCGGCTGTCAGCCACATGCTGCGTGTTCCGCCGTGAAAATTCAGGGCCATCTGGGGATGCCACTTCGCGACCGCGCGCGCCGCCGGAGGCAGAATATCATCCACATCCGGATTGCTTTCGAATACCGCTCGAAACCGGTCCTCGACCACCATGCCGATCCGCACATCCGGGCGGTGGACTTTGAGCAGCGCCAGCGCCGGAGTCGTCAGCACGCAGTCGCCCAGGGAGCGCAGACGGATCACGGCGATCCGCGAGCCCGACGGAAGCCGCTCCAGCAAATAGGCCACGCGATCTATTCTTCGATTCGTGCCTCGTCGACCAGCATCACCGGGATGTCGTCGCGAATGGGATATACCCGCTTGCACTCGATACACTTCAGGCCGCTCTGGTCCTGTTTCAACTCCACCCGAGCCTTGCACAGCGGGCAGACCAGGATTTCCAGCAACTCTTTACTAATGGCCATAGAAAACGTTAGTGTAACAGGCCTACCGTTAAGGGCGCGAGGCCGATACCTTCGGGGTGGCCAGGTATCCGACGATCAGGTCCTTGCCCACCCGGTTGACCACCAGCTCGTGCGGCTGGCGGTCTCTGCCCACGTAGAATTGCAAGGGCTCGTTCGCGGACCGGTCTTTCTTCTCGATCTTCCGGTCGTCCACATGAAGTTCCACAGTGTAGCGATTGGCCTTGACGTCGGCCTTCTTCAGCAGGATCGAGATGTCGCCGACTTTAATCGGTTGTTTGGTCTTGTACAGCGTAAATTCCGTATAGTCGCGGTCGCCCAGTTGCTTGAGCGCGTCAATCTGTTTGGAATTGGTCGCGATCAGCCCGCTCAGCACCCCCATATCGCCGGTGGTGCGTTTCAGGTCCGAGATGGTGCGCTCCAACTGGCTCTGTGTGTTGGCGACTTCGGTCCGCACCTGTTTGACCTCGGTGGAAACGTCGGTGATGTTGGACTGCGCTGACGTGGTGGCCTGCTTCAGGCTGGTGAGCTCGGTAGCCACGCGCGCGTCCACGTCCTGGTGCTGCTTGAGCCTGGACTCGCTCACATTCACGCGGGTGGCGAGATCCTCCACGCTCTTCATGGTTTCTTCCTTGACCTTGCCGGCGACGCCCCGAGCCTGCCGCCGGGCCTTCTCGACCTCGTCCCGGATCTCATCGAGAGCCTTCTGGCGTTCGGCATCGGAAGTTGCCGCGGCCTGGGCGGCGGCTTCGTGCAGCTTGGCGACTTCGCCGTCGACCATCTCCCGAACGTTGGATTGGTCGGCCTGCACCGCGGCCAGTCTGGATTCCGTGGACCGCAAGCTTCGGATGGTGAAGATCTGCGCGATGAAAATACCGGCGATGGCTGCGAACAGGACCACTGTCGCCAGGCTCGACCGGGACTGCGGTTGTTCGTCCATAGGGACTATTGTCGCAGCACCGAAGCCAAGCAAAAAAGGGGATTACTCTGTCCCGTTTTTGCGGAAGTCTACCAAACCCGGCAGGCAGGTCCGCGAACCATGGGTTGGTTGAGGCGGCAGGCGAACGCCTTCTGGAATTCCGGCATATTCGAGACCACCCCGTTCACCCGAAATTCGCCAGGAGAATGCGGATCGGTCTGCGCCCGCAAACGGGACGCTTCTTCGGTCGCGTTGTTGCACCACACTTGCGCCCAGCCGATAAAGAATCGCTGCTCGGCGCTGAAACCGTCGATCTTCGGAGGCTCCTTGCCGCCGAGTGTGTCCATGAGCGCCATGTAGGCGATGCGCAGGCCGCCATTGTCCGCCGTGTTCTCGCCTAGTGTGAGCTTGCCGTTCAGATTCACGCCCGGCACCGGACTATACCCGCTGTACTGATTCACCACGCAGTCGGCCCGCTGGTCGAATGCCTTGGCGTCCTCTTCCGTCCACCAGTCGCGCAGGTTGCCCTTGGCGTCGAATTGCCGGCCCTCGTCGTCGAAGCCGTGCGTCAGCTCATGCCCGATCACCGCGCCGATGGCGCCGTAATTCACCGCGTCGTCCAATTTGTTGTCGTAGAAGGGAGGCTGCAGAATGCCGGCAGGGAAGTTGATGTCATTGTGCTGCGGATCGTAATACGCGTTCACCGTGGGCTGGCTCATGTCCCAGTCGTTTTTGTCCACAGGCTTCCCGATTTTCGCGAGCTGGCGGGCTAGCTCGAACGTGCTGGTTCGGGCCGTATTCGCATAGGGATCGTTACGCACGATCTGTACCCCCGCATAGTCCAGCCACTTGTTTTTGTTCCCGATCTTGTTGGTGATTCCATGCAGCTTGACGATCGCCTGGTCCTTGGTCTTGGGCGTCATCCAATCCAATGCGCGGATGTCTTTCTCCATCGCTTTCTCGATGGCCTTGACCATTTCCTGGGTTCGCTTTTTGCCCGTGTCTCCGAGAGTTTTCTCTACGAAGGTCTTGCCCAGAGCGTCCGGCAACTGCTGATCGGTCAAATCCACGCAGCGCTTCCAGCGCGCGCGCATTTCCTTGGCGCCGCGCAAAGTCTTTTCGTAGAATTCGAAGCTGGCCTGCTCAAACGGAGCCGGCAGGAATAAAGAGTTGTCGCGCACCAGATTCCAGGTGAGATAACTCTTCAAATCCTCCAGGGGCTGCTGCTCGATGACGGTGTTCATCGTCCGTGCGAAATCCGGCACCGCTACGTTGAGGGTTTGGATCGGCGGAGCGCCCAGGTTCTGGAAGAATCTGGTCCAGTCGAACGCCGGGGCCAGCGCCGATAACTCCGCAACGGTCAGCTTGTGATACACCTTTGCCGGATCGCGGCGCGAAACGCGATCCAGCGACCCCTTGGCGAGTTCCGTTTCGATCGCAAGCACCGCGGCAGCTTTCTTCTGCGCCTCGGCCGCGGGCAATCCGAGAAGCACGAATACAGTCTGGACGTGCGCCAGATACTTGTTTCGCAGATCCACCGACTTCTCATCCGTCTTGAGATAGTAATCCCGGTCCGGCAGACCCAATCCGGCCTGATCCACCACCGCGATCATCTGCGTCGAGTTTTTAGCATCCTGCTCGGAGCCAAATTGAAAGAAAGGCCAGGAGCCGATGCGGAACATGTAGACCAGCAGGTCCGTGAGTTCCTTCCGGTCCTGAATTACCGCGATCCGGTTCAGATCGCGCTGGATCGCTTCCAGACCCCGCGCATCCACGTTCTTCTCATCCATGCAGGCGGCGTAAAAATCGCCGATCTTCTGGTCCGCGGCGCTGCGGTTCGGGCGATCCACCGCGGCCGCTTCCAGAACATCCTTGAGCAGCATCCGGTTCCGGTCCTGCAAAACGTCGAACCGGCCCCAGCGCGATGCATCGCCGGGCAGGGGATTCGCCGTCATCCAGCCACTGCAGGCGTACTGATAAAAATTCGCGCAAGGGTCCACGTTGCGATTCAGCGCTCCGAGGTCGAACCCCGGGGCCTTCTGGGCGTTCACCGCCGCGGCTGCTAGAAACAGCACCAAAAATACGCGCATATATCCATATATTAAGGCAAGCACTTATGTCTGAGCCTCCCATGAATCACTTAAAGTGACCCAGGGTTGCTACTAACCCCTGGTCCCGTCTTCCCTTGCGGATCGAGGCAAGTTGCGGGAAGCACCGCCACGAAGATGCCATCGCCAAGAATGTGGCGCTCCCAAAGGGCTCTGGCGGGCCGAAACCTACCTGCGCGAAATAGCGCGGCTCCGTCCAATCCTCTGCATCCAGAATACTTGCCCCTATTCCGGGGTTTGCGGGAAATGCGGGTGTCGAATTGCCCTTGTGAGCGTTGGGAGCCACAGCCATGAATGCCTTCGCGGAGCCCGGTGAATTCGCCGGTCAGACCGATTTAGCCCGACGCGCCTGCCTCGCCGCTGAAAACCTCCGCGCCGCGGAGCGCGAGAGCCTGATCCTCGACCATCTGCCTCAAGTGCGCATGATCGCCCGCAAGATTCGTGCCCGCTTGCCCGGCCATGTGAGTTTTGACGACCTGGTGTCCACCGGTACCTTGGGGCTCATATCCGCCATCGACCGTTTCGATGAATCACGCAACATCCAGCTGAAAACCTACGCCGAGCACAAAATCAGAGGAGCTATTTTGGACAGCCTGCGCCGGATGGATTGGGCGCCTCGCCAGCAACGCCGGCGTGCCAAGCAGATGGAAGCCGCGATCGCAGTGGCGGAGCAGCGCCTGCTGCGCAAGCCCGCACAGGAAGAGATTGCCGCCGAACTGAACCTTACGCTGGACGCCTATCGCCACTGGCAACTTGAGACCGGTGGCGTGGCCATCGGGCGGTTGGAGTCGGCGGGATCCGATGCTTCACTGGATCGTGACCTGCTGAGCGTCGTTTCCGACGACGCAAGGAAGTGGCCCTCCGCGGTATTCGAGCGAAACGAACTGCAGCGCGTCTTGGCGGCGGCCATTTCTGGACTCCCGGACATCGAGAAAACCATTTTAAGCCTGTATTACCGCGATGAACTGACGCTCCGGGAAATAGGCAGGATCGTCGACTTGCACGAGTCGCGCATTTCCCAACTTAGGGCACAGGCCGTCCTGCGACTCCGGGCCCGTATGGCGGATCTGTGGCCTGCTACTGGATTACCGATCGCAGGCAGCGTGGGCCACCAAACGTCCCCGACGCTCCGTTCCGGCCAGCCGGCGGCGGACAGCATCACGTTGACTTCCTTGCGATCCCGCACCACGAGGACGGACGCCGGATGGCCGCGCAGACCGCGCAGGGCGGCGAAAACCTCCGCCGGCGTGGACACTTTAGTATCGTTCACCCGCACAATCACGTCCCCGGCTTTGATGCCGGCCTTATCCGCGGCGTAGCCGCTCGTCACGGCGCGAACCAGAACCCCTTCCTTCACGCCGAAGAACTCAGCCAGTTGGCCATCGAGCGCTTCGGCCTCAATCCCCAGCATCGCGCTGCGCCACGTCATGCGGCTCTGCGGCGTATCCGGGAAGCGGAATCCAAAGGGTTCCTGGACGGGAGCCGGAATCAGCTGGCCGCTGATCGTGGGACGGGCCACAATCCTGGCCGCGACGGTCTGCGGCGCGCCGTTGCGGATAATCCCGATCTTCACTTCCCGGCCGGCCGGCGTGTCGCGCACCATGCGCGAGAACTGATCCATGCCCTCCACGCGCTCGCCGTTGTATTGCATGACGACGTCGCCAGTCTTGATGCCGGCCTTCTCGGCGGGACTATGCGGGGCGATACGGGTGACTTCCACGCCGGCTTCCTCGGGGAGTTTCAGCTCCCTGGCGCGATTGCTGTCGATCTCCTGAATTCCGACGCCGAGAAAACTGCCCGCTCCCTCCAACACCCCTGCCCGCGCCGCTGGAGAAGGAGTCTGGCCGACCGCCAGACCCGCGGTCATGCATATCACCAGAGCGATTCGATTCCGCATATTCTCAACCTGCTTTTCTCCGCCTACTTTTCTCCGCCTACTTGCGGCGAAGATAGATCACGCCGCTGGATACATTCAGATTCAGCACCGGCCCGCCGCCATTGATCGCACCCTGGCCCACCATCGGAGCCTGGAAGAATTTAGCGGGCGTCACCCGAATCTCCGGAAAATCGGACACAATGCGCGGGGTCCCGCCCGTGCTGTTTCTCGCCATCACCGAAAGCGCGAGATTCGATGGAATCAGCACCGTAATATCGCCGGTGCCCGCCACCAGCGAGGACTCCTGCATGCGCGCCCCGCTGAGCAGGTCGGCCAGAATGTTGCCCGCCATGGCGGCCAGATTCATGGGACCCGCGTCGTTCTTGACGCGCACCGTGCCGGCCATCGATTCCGCCTGGACTCCGCGAGCCGAGCCGACCTGGATGAACCCGCCTTGCGTGTCCGCAAACACCGCGCCGCCCGCCTGCCCGACCTCGATCATGCCTTGAGCCGAATGCGCCCGAACATCGCCCGCGGCCTTTTCGACGCGAATATTGCCGCCCATTTGATTGGAAAGCGCCACCGTTCCCGCCGCGTCGCGGACCAACATATTCCCGCCCACGGTGGTGCAATCGATCGCCCCGCCTGCCCGTTCGATGACCACTTGCCCGGCGCCCGAGAAGCACTGGATCGCGCCCCCGATTTTGCCCAGCTGGATTTCGCCGCCGCCGGTGCTCAACTGGACGGCGCCATCGAAGTCAGCCACATCGATTCCGCCGAGCTGGGTCTGGATAATCACGGTGGGTACTTGCGGCGGCACGCCGATCTCGATGTCGGTCTTGACGATCCCGGCCGAAATCGGCTGGAGATCCAGCACCGTGCGTCCCCGCAGTGAACTCACTTGTTTCACCCCGCCGCCCAGCAGGGCGCGAGCCTGGTCTTCGTTCGCCGCCCTCACCCGCTGCCGGACACGATAGGTGACCTGATCGCCGGCCGCCTTGCGCACAGTGACGTTACCGCGCGTATTCACCTGCAGGGACTGTGCCCCGATGGGAAAGGAATCGCCGATGCTGCCTACCCAATAGGCGCCTTCGCGCACCACCCCCGCGTCCTGCGCGGAGGCTATCGGCGCGAAAACGACCACCGCAGCCGCCATCACGAGCTGGGCGATTCGCAATTTCATTAATACGTTTCCTGAGAGGCGTTCACCAGCTGCAGCACGCGTTCCCCGCGCTGCCGCACGTAGGCGTTATTCTCTCGATTCATCAGCTCTTGCAGCGTTCCGATCACATCCCGGTCCAGGGTGCCTGCCGTGTTACCCGTACCTTCTCCCACTCCCTGCGTCAGCAGATCGATGGCCTGCGTGCGCATCCCAGGGTTGCCGTCCGAGAGCAGAACTCCCGCCAATGCTTTGCGAACCTCGGGGTGCTGCACGAAGGGCCGCAACCCATCCATCGCCTTCAGGCGCACACCGGCGTTCTCATCGTGTTCCAGCGCGTAGATCAGAGTGTCCCGCACCTCGGCCGCCTGGGCCCGATCGTTCAGGATCCCTACCGTTTCATACCGCAAGCCCGGATCGGATGGATCTTTCGCGGCCGAAAGAAGCAGCACACGAATGTTCTGATCGTCCAGGTCGCCCGATACGACCCGCTGCTTGGTCTCATCGAGAACAATCTGAATGCCGCCATGAGGGCCGGACTCGACGGACCGTACGCGCTGCGCGCCCGGATCCGCCACCGACATCCCCACGGCTCCTGTCCCCAGGTCCGGGGCCAGCCGCGCGCCCATGTAACCTACTGTCAACAGCGCCAGCGCGCCAGCCAGTTTCAACCATCCCGCTCGACCGGCGGGACGAAGCATCAGGGCGTCCACGAACTGATCCCACCAGCCTGCTCGCCCTAAAAACGCATGTGGTGGAGCGTGTTCCGCCGCGATCCGCTGCTGGAGGTTCTTCCGCGCGTCCCACAGAGCCGACGCGGGCGCCTCAATCTCTGCCTGATCGAAAGCCGCGTGCAGCTCACGCTCCCGTTCGAGCGCGGCCCGGCACTCCGCACAGCCCTCCAGGTGGGCATCGACGGTCTCTTCTTCATCAAACGACAATTCGCCGTAGAGCAGCATGCCGAGCTGCATCCGGATTTTTTCGCACGAGTTCATACAAAGTCTTTCCCGTTCATACAAAATCTCCGAGTGCCACACGCATCTTCTGTGTCGCCCGAAACAGGCAATTCTTGGCGGCCTCCTCGGTCGTGCCGAGGATCTCGCCGATATTCCGCAGCTTCAATCCCTGATAGTGCCGAAGCTCAAACACCATCCGCTCCCGCGCGGTCAGCTCACCCAGCGCCTTCTGGATGCGCTCGCGTAGTTCGCCGGTAAACATGCTCCGCAGCGGATCGCCTTCCGCCCGCGATTCCTGCAGCGTGTCCATCCGGTCCACCAGCCCATCCGTTCCTTCCACCTGCGACGACTCTTCCTTCCGCACCTTGCGCTTCCGCATCTGGTCCAGGCACAGGTTCGTCACGATCCGATACAGCCAGGTGTGGAAACTGCAATCGAACCGGAAACTATTCAGGTTGCGGTAGACCCGCAGGAACGCTTCCTGGTACACATCCTGCGCGTCCTCAGGCGACCGCAGGAGGTTCATCGCAAGCCGGAGCACACTTTGGTCGTAAGCGCGTACAAGTTGCCCAAAGGCGTCCTGATCGCCTTCCTGGGCAGCCCGTATAAGCGCCTTCTCGTCTGTCTGAAAGCCCGCTTTCTGGGCCAAAGAGGCGGCTCCGCGACTCACGTGAGCAGTACTCAAAACATCCCGCTATATTGGACGACGGCCCGTCCGAAAGGTAACGGTTCGATGGCTAAGTCGATAAAGAAAAAGGGGACAGGCCCACCTGTCCAGACCCTGGCTCGTTATGCAAAACCAGGGCCTGTCCGCCTTTTTCTGCTAGCTTTGCAGCTCCAACTCGATGCGCTTCTTCTCCGGATCGATCTGGACAATCTTGAAGCTTCGGATCTGGCCGGCTCGAATGGACTCGCCGGATTCGGCTGCCCCGCCGCCGGATTTCCACTTCTGGGCAAGCATTTCCGTGAGCGAAGAGAGATCGGCTTTTTGTGCCCCCGCGGCAGCTTCCTTGCGCTGCTCCGGAACCGGTGCGAACGCGGTGACGCCTTCGCCCAGTTCCACTTTCATGCGTTTTCCTGAAACATCGACAACCCGGCCACTAACTACTTCGCCGGTTTTGCGCTCGGCCAGATACTCGTCGATGCTGGTGGGCTCCAGCTGCTTCATCCCCAGGCGGAAGCGGCGGCGTTCCTTGTCGGCCTCCAGCACCACGGCCTTGACGGTCTGCCCCTGCTTCAGGACTTCGTTGGGATGGTTCAAGCGCTTCTCGCCGGTGATGTCGGCGATGTGGATCATGCCTTCGATGCCCTCGCCCAGCTCCACGAACGCTCCGAACTTGGCCAGGCTCGTGATCGGCGCTTCCACGGCCGTGCCCACCGGATACTTCTTCAAGGCATCTTCCCAGGGATCGCCCAGCGCCTGCTTCAATCCCAGGGCAATTCGCTTATCCGTGGGGTTGACGTTCAAGACCACCACGTCGACCACTTCCCCCGGCTTGAGAATGTCCACCGCCCGGACATTCTTTTTGCTCCAGGACATCTCGGAAACGTGGATCAGTCCCTCGACGCCCGCTTCCAGCTCGACGAACGCTCCGAAATCGAGCACGCGGGAAACTGTGCCGCGGATGCGCGAGCCCTGGGTGTATTTCGAGATGGCCAGCGTCCACGGATCGGGCGATAGCTGCTTGAGCCCCAGCGAAATCTTGTGAGTCTCGCGGTTGATCTTGAGGATCTTGAGCTCGATCTCTTCTCCCGCCTTTACGACTTCTCCAGGCTTCACGTTGCGCGAATAGCTCATGTCGGAGACATGCAGCAGGCCGTCCACCCCACCCAGGTCGACGAACGCGCCGAAATCGGTAAGCGAGCGCACCGTGCCGCGTACGATCGCGCCTTCTTCCAATCGCCCGAAGGCTTCTTGCCTGGCCTGGCGTTCCAGTTCCTCCAGAATCACGCGCCGGTCGACCACGACGTCTTCTTCCGCGGCGTTGAGCTTGGTGATGCGGCACTCGATCTGCTGGCCCACCAGCTTTTCCAGATCGGCCTGCTCGCGCGCGCCACTGCGCGAAGCCGGCATGAAAGCAGGTACGCCCACATCCACGCGCAGGCCGCCCTTGACGACTTCGAGCACCGTGCCGCCGATGGTGCGCTTCTCCGCGAAGGCCGCTTCGAGGCCGGTCCAATCCCGGGGCGTCTCGACCTTGATGGTCGAGAGAATATAGGTGCCGTGCTCATCGCGTCCGCGGATGGAGACCACCACCTTGATGCCGGGCTTTAGCTCGGGCGCGGGCGGCAGCACGCCGTCCATCTTCCGGCCGATATCGACGAAGACGCCGTCGGGCGTAACCGAAACCACCGTGCCTTCCACTTGTTCACCGCCGGCGTGGTGGGATTGTTCGAATTGAGTCAGGATATCGCCGAAGGAGGTGTCGGCCCCCGCGGAGAGGGAAGACGCCTCGGGCGAATCAGGTGTGTTGGATTGGGGCATGCGAGAAAACTGGAGTCCTTGCTATTGTGTCACAGACTTGGCAGCAGGTCCGGCCTCCAGGCCGGACGACACTAGCCCTGCGGAAACATCTTGGCGATGTCGTTATACAACACAAACACCACCACCATCATCAGGAATACGAATCCCACCCTGACGATGGCTTCCCGGATCTGCAGACTCAGGTCGCGCCGCAGCAACATTTCCACGGCCAGCATCAGCATGGCGCCTCCGTCCAGGATCGGAATCGGCAGGAGGTTGAAAATCGCCAGGTTCAGGCTGACCGCGGCCATCAGTCCGATATAAACCGCCGCGCCTTCGCGAGCGGCTTCTCCGGATAGCTGCGCAATTCCGATCGGGCCCGAGAGCCCTTTCGCCGACATGCGCCGTTCGGCGATGCCCTGAAGGAACTGGTAAATCAACTTGGTGCTTTGCAGATTCTGGCGCCAGGATTCGGCCAGGGCTGCGCGGAACGGCAATTTGATAATCTCCACCGGAGATTCCAGGCCGGCGCCGATGCGCCATGCCTTACTTCCCTGATAGTCGCTCCAAACCGGAGCGACGGTGGTGTGATATTCCTGTCCGTTGCGCAAATACACGAGATCCGCGGGCGACCCCTTCGTCCCCGCGATCAAATCCAGCAACCGCATCGAGGTTCGGACGGGCTTGCCGTCGATGCTGACGAACGTGTCGCCTTTCTTCAGACCCGCGTTTTTGGCGACGTCGACATTGCAGCAGTAGCCGCTCACCTCGACGGGACTCGATTGCATCCAGCCCGCCACTCCCACGTGCTGCCTATCGTCATAAACGGGCGTCACGCTGAAATTGAGCCTCTGGCCGTCCCGCACCACCCACACATCCATGGGCCGCTTGGCGCTGGCGATCTCTCGGAGCGTAATAGTTTCCCAGGTGGGATCCATCACACCGTCGATCTGAACGACCTTGTCGCCTTCGCGGATACCGGCCTTAGCCGCTGGGCCATCGGGCGCCACGTATCCCACCGCCGGCGACGGCGGCATGGGGATTTTCGGATATTCCACCATGTACAGCCCCGTCAATAGCGCCACCGCCAGAACGACATTCGTGGCAGGTCCGGCAAACGTGATGCACATCCGCTGCCAGCGGGGTTTGGAGGGGAAGGCCCGGGGATCGTTGGCCTGCTCGTCGCCAGGCTGCTCGCCCGCAAACTTCACATATCCACCGAATGGGATCAGGCAGACCTTGAAGTCCGTCTCGCCGCTTTGGAAACCGAAGAGCCGGGGACCGAAGCCGATGCTGAACGCATCAATCTTGACGTCGAAGAAGCGGCCGACCAAGTAATGTCCCAGCTCGTGGAGCAGGATCATCACTCCAATCAGAACCAGGAACCACCAGAAATCTTGTAAGACAGAAACCATTTGGCCCGTTACTCTACCTACTATACTTTACGTGCGCGCCGCGACTCCGGTTGGAACTTTTTCACCCCAGCGCGCGCCGATGATGTGCTGAGCCACCCGGCGTGATTCGCGATCCAGCTCCAATAATTCCGCAACAGACGTCAGTTGCCTCACGGGAACTTGCTCTAAACACTCGGCCACCGTCGCCGCGATGCCGGGGAATGGAATTTTACCGCCCAGGAACGCTTCCACGGCGATTTCATCGGCCGCGTTGAGGGTCGCGGCCGCCGACCCGCCGGCGGAAATCGCTTCGTAAGCCATGCCGAGCAGGGGAAACTTCTGGAAATCCGGAGGTTCGAAACTCCACTGCGCAGCCTGGCTCCAGTCCAGGCGCGGCACCGGCGCGGCGGCCCGCTCCGGATACGTCATCGCGTATTGGATCGGCATCCGCATGTCGGTGGCGCACACCTGGGCGATCACGCTGCCGTCCAGGTACTCCACCAGCGCGTGAACCTTGGACTCCGGATGCACCACAACCTCCACATCCTTCGGCGGGAAATCGAACAGCCAGCAGGCTTCGATCACCTCGAACCCCTTGTTCATCAAGGTGGCTGAATCGATCGTGATCCGCTTACCCATCTTCCAGGTGGGGTGATTCAGGGCCTGCTCCGGCGTGACGCCCGCCATCTGTTCCCGCGGCGTCCTGCGAAAAGGCCCGCCCGAAGCCGTCAGAATCAGCTTCGAGACTTCCTGCCGCAGTCCGGCGCGCAAGCACTGATGGGCGCCGTTATGTTCGCTGTCCACGGGAATCAGCTCGGCGCCCGATTCGCGGCGCGCCCGCATCACCAGCTCCCCGCCCGCAACCAGAACTTCTTTATTCGCCAGTCCGACGCGCTTCTTCCGGCGAACCGCTTCGTAGGTGGCCTCCAGACCATCCACGCCGACGATGGCCGACATCACGAAACCGGCTTCCGTCGCGATCGCGGCGTCCAGGCGCGCACGAGCGCCCGCGGCTAGTTCGGGAAGCGGAATGCCTCGCGTCTTGAGGATCGACCGCAATTCGCCGAGCGCGGCTTCATCGGCCACTACGGCCACTTTAGGTTTGAATTCCGCGATCTGGCGCGCCAGCAGCTCGACGTTTCGACCGGCCACCAGCGCGTAGACGCCGAAACGCTCCGGCCACATGCGGACGACATCGAGAGTGCTGGTGCCGATGGATCCCGTGGATCCCAGAAGCGTCAGGAGAGTCACTCGCTCCGATGATAGCATTCACCCGCTTGCTTACTGGTGCTGTTCTTTAGGAAGGGATTTGTTTTTTTAGGGGCGCCGGGGAGGTTGCTTCAGGGGTCTTAATTGAGGTTAGTCTCGCTTTGGTGGGAGTTACCCTCCCCGGCTTGATTCCAATAATAATATACTTCCCTATGAAATGCAACAGTTTTTTGTATGGACCCCTATGGATCCTTGTAATCGGCTGTTAACAAAGATTCTATGGAGGCTGTATCCCTAGGCCGGATAGTACTTTCCTACGACTTTTTGACCACGATCTTAGCCCAATCTTCCAAAACACGGATTGTCGAGCAGAAATCGTCGTCACCCCAGCCCTTGGCGATGGTGGCCTGTAGCATCTGGTGGGTAACGGCGGTCATTGGCAGAGGCAAGTCCAATGATTCCGCCAGTTCCATGGCTAGCCCCACATCCTTGTGCATCCACTTGGTGGAGAAATTGGTAACGAAATCGCGGTTGAGGATGAAAGGAGCCTTGTACGACGCTATGCCGCTCTTGGCAGCGCTGTTTTCCAAGATCTCGATCATCAGCTCGGGGGCGATGCCGGCTTTGGTCGCCAGCACCAGGCCTTCGGCGAAGGATTGCATGATACTCGCGCCCACCAGGTTCTGCGTGACCTTGGCTCTTAAACCCTGTCCGGCCGGGCCGCAATAGTAAAACAGCTTGCCCATGATCTCCATGTACGGCTTGGCGCGCTCGAAGACGGCCTTATCGCCGCCGATCATGAACGTCAGCGTGGCCTTCTCCGCGCCGCCGGTCGATCCGGTCACCGGCGAATCGAGAAAGTGCGCGCCTTTGGCCGAGAACGCCGCGTTCAGCTCGATGCTGGCGGCCGGAGCGATCGAGCTGCAGTCGCAGATAATTGCGTCCTTGCGCACGCCTTCGATTAATCCGCCGGGTCCGACGGCGATTTGCCGCGCCATGGCCGTATCGCCGACGCAGTAGAAAATGTAGTCGGCGCGCTCGGCCACTTCACGCGGCGTCGCGACGGCCGTGCCTTTGCCGGACGTCTTAAATTGCTGGGCGAGCTGCTGCGCTTTGCTGCCGGTGTGCGACCACAGCGCGACATCGTGACCAGCCTTGAGAAGATGGCCGGCCATGCGATAACCCATGATGCCGAGCCCGAGAAAACCAAGTTGTGCCGGTTGTGCCAATGAGAAGCCTCCTGAAGGATTTTGAGGAAGCTATGATTCTAACAATTCGAGGCGGGTCCGCTCGGGGCCGCGGCTATCGCGACTCGGAACCGGTCTGCATGCCGGTGAGCAGACGCAGGATCAGCAGGTCCGATGGCTGGAAGGTGTGGACCGGAACGTTGTTCAGGTCCTCGTCTTTATCCACCACGTGGCTGCGAATCATGGTGCGAAGCTGCTGGACCGAGATTCCTAGCTGCTCGGCTGCCTCCGCTTCGGAGTACTGCCCTTTGCCCGGTCTACTTGGAACCTGCACGCTCATAACTGCATTGTAGGAGGGCAGGGCAGAACGCCCAATTAGCAATTGTCCCTATTTAACCTGCGGTATCGCCTGACGTACGAACGTACTAAGAGGCGCCCATGCGGGGCCGGGAAAGAAAAAGGGGACAGCCCGCTCTGTCCACTCCCACGATGGCAGGCTAAGTCAAAAGCTTACTGGAGGGGACAGAGTAGGCTGTCCCCTTTTTCAAAGAGTACACTTCAAGGTGATGGCAGACGAAAAACCTGGCTTGCGATCTTCGACGGAAGTGCTCACGCGAGGATTCGATCCGCGCTTATCGGTCGGCTCGGCGCGGCCACCCGTATTTCGCAGTTCCACGTATGTGTTCTCGAGCCCCGAGTCGGCCGAGCGCGCGTTTGACCTGGTGGCTGGAAGGGCCAAGCCGCAACCAGGCGAAACTCCCGACCTGATCTATTCCCGCTTCAATCATCCCAACGCGGAAATTTTCGAGAGCCAGATCGTGCCGCTCGAAACAGGCGCGCAAGCAGCCATCGTCTTCAACTCCGGCATGGCCGCGATCACCACCGCCCTGTTCACCTTTCTGCGGCCCGGCGACACGATCCTATATACCGTGCCGATCTACGGCGGCACGCAGTCGCTCATTGAGGGATTTTTCGATTCATGGGGCGTTTCCGGTATCGCCGTGCAGGCCGGTGAGACCGCGGCCATTGCGGAAGCGATCCGCACGGCTCCCAACCTGCGCGTGATCCTGATCGAGACGCCGGCGAATCCCACGTTGACCATGACGGATATTCGCAACGCTGCGGAAGCGGGTGCGAAGCGTTCCGGCGAGCCACCGCTGGTGATGGTCGATAATACTTTGCTCGGCCCCACCTTTCAACATCCGCTCGATCTTGGCGCGCATTTGGTCTTATACTCCGCGACCAAGTATCTTTCCGGATTCAGCGATCTGATCGGAGGCGTCGCGCTGGCGGCCGATCCCGAACTGGTCCGCAAGATGCGCCTGAAGCGCAATATGTTCGGGAACATCCTGCAACCGGACGAGTGCTGGATGCTGGCGTCGCGGCTGCCCACGGTGCGGCTGCGGATGAACCGGGCGAGCAAGAACGCGCAGCGCATCGCCGAGCGACTGGCGTCGCACCCGAAGGTCCGCAAGATGCACTACCCGACTCTGTTCGACGATCCCAGCCAGATCCGCATTCAGGCGGCACAATGCGATTTCCCCGGGGCGATGTTTTCGCTGGAGCTTCACGGCGGCAAGTCTGCGGCGTTCGATTTTCTCCGGAGGCTCCGCCTCGCTTATAATGCCGTCTCGTTGGGTGGTGTAGAGACACTGGTGTGCCATCCCAAGACCACTACACATTCGGGCTTCACCGAAGCGCAGTCGGCCGCGGCAGGGGTGACCGATGGCTTGGTGCGAGTATCGGTGGGAATCGAGGACTGGCGGGATCTGCTGGCGGATTTCGAACAGGCGCTTGCGGGCTAGGGTCCCGAAAAAGAGGACGCGGAAAAAGGGGACAGGCCCGCCGGTCCGGACCCCTCGCCGGGTATGCAGAAGCAGGACCTGTCCCCTTTTTCGCTCCCGCCGGACTGCGTTGTGCGCGATAAGGTCCGGAGCGCACAGCACGCGACACGCACCTTTGATTTCCATCTACTCGTGTCGCGTTGCGTTGTGCGCGATAAGGTCCGGAGCGCACAGCACGCGACACGC
>Ga0075522_10000005_pt1 | contig 133261 bp, 108 predicted proteins | sample NGEPerA_FD_74796 | JGI IMG/M metagenome (GOLD analysis project Ga0075522, IMG submission 74796) | Arctic peat soil microbial communities from the Barrow Environmental Observatory site, Barrow, Alaska, USA - NGEE PermafrostL2-A | ecosystem: Environmental > Terrestrial > Soil > Wetlands > Peat ... | reverse complement strand
ACGCCATCCTGGGCGCCCTTCTCGACCAGGAAGTCGACCACCGACAGGAAGCGCAGCGCCTTGGCGGCATCCAGTGCTGTACGTCCGTCGGTGTCGGTGAGATTGACATCCGCGCCCAGATCGAGAGCCAGTTTCACACTTTCGAGAGTGAGCGCTTCGCGCTCAGGCTTCTCCACTGCGACCCAGGGACTCACGCGAAGCATTCCCACCGCCGCCATCAGCGCGTTCACGGTTTCCTTGCGATCCACGCTTCCGAAGCCTTGCTCCGCGACCCAGTCCGCATGGTGCACAAACTTTGGATCGGCGCCATGCTGAACGAGAAGACGCATGATATCGGGCTCGGTGAAGCGAGCTGCCATCCAGTAGGGCGTTGCACCGACCAGCGGCGGCTCGAAATGGAAATCATCGGAGGAGCGGCGAGTGGGCGTGAATGTTTTCAACGGGAAGTTGGGATCCGCATGATGGTCAAGCAGCGCGGCCACCATCTTCTCGTCGCGGCGTTCGATGGCTTCGTGCAGCGCGGTAAAACCGTTGGGAGCCGCATTCGGATCGGCGCCCTGGTCGAGCAGGAACAAGACGAGATCCGTGAACCCCGAGTGCGCGGCCAGCGTTGTCGCGCTCACGCCCCAGGCGTCCGCATCGTTCACGTTCGCGCCGGCCGCCACCAGAAGCTTGGCCGATTCAAGATCGCCCACGCGGGCCGCGAACATCAGCGCGGTCTCGCCCCCGTGCGCGATCGTCAAATTGTAGGGGAGATACCCATGCGGCGGCACCGCCATCACTTCGTTATAGACATCCGAGCGAGCCTTGAGATCCACGCCGTGCGCGATCAGCACCTTGACCACCGCGGGATGCTTCTGCGAAACGGCCCACATGAGCGCGGTTTGCCCGCGCGTGCCGTGCGCATTGGGATTCGCGCCTTTGGCGAGCAACTCCTCCACAACTTGTGGATATCCTGAGCGCGAGGCCACCATCACCGGCGTTTCGCCCGAGAGGAGCGCGGCGTTGGGATTCGCGCCGGCGTCCAAGAGTCGCTTAACTATCGCTACGCTTCCGTTTTGGCTGGCATTCCAGAGAGGCGTCGCGCCCAGGTCGTTGGCCGCGTCCGCCTTCGCGCCGGCTTTCAGAAGCAGATTCACGCCTTCGAGATCGTCGCGGTAGGCGGCCCAGTGAAGAGCGGTAGTCCCGTCGGCTTCCGCCGCGTTCGGGTCGGTCTTTTTCTGAAGCAGCGACTGGATGGCGGCATTGTCGTCGCTCTTGGCGGCATCCACCAGCGGCCGGCTGAGATCGGCGCCAAACAGCGATACCGCAAGTACCAGCGGGATCAATCGCATGATGTCACTAAACTTCGGGAAGCGTATCGATCGGGAGCTTGCCGTTGCTGCCGCCGATCTTCTCGACCGGATAACCCATCTTGTCCATGATGGTCATCAGAAGGTTGGCCTGCGACGGCTTATTGGCGAACTTCAAATGGCGGCCGCCTTTGATCTTGCCCGAACTCCCGCCGACCAGCATCAACGGCAGGTTATCGCCCGAATGCCCGTTGCTGTTGGAGATGCCCGCGCCGTACAGAATTGTAATGTGGTCGAACAGCGAGCCGTCGCCGTCCGGCGTCGCCTTCAGCTTGTCCAGATACTGCGAGAACAACTTGGCGTGATAGGTATTGATCTTCGACATCTTCGCGATCAGCTCCGGAATATTGTTGTGGTGCGAGAGCGGATGATGCGCCTCCGGTACGCCGATCTGCGGATACGGCCGTGGGCTCTGCTCCTTGCTGATCATGAAGGAAATGACGCGCGTCAGATCGGACTGGAACGCGAGGACCTTCAAATCCATCATCAGCGCCAGGTGATCTTCGAACACCGGAGGCGCGCCCAGAGGCTGCTCCAGCGCGGGCAGATCGATGTTGCTCTGCTTTTCCGCCATCTGGATGCGGCGTTCGACGTCGCGAACCGCATCGGTGTATTCATTCACCTTGACCTGATCCTGCGGACCCAGCTCCTGCTTGATGCTCGCGAGCTTTTCGCTCACCGAATCCAGAATGCTCTTGTGCTGCTCGATTCTCTTGGCGCGCGCGACACGATCCGTGCTGCCGCTATCGCCAAACAGCTTTTCGAACACGGTGCGCGGATTCCAGTCCATCGGCAGCGGCTGCGTGGGGTTTCGCCAGCACAGCGTATCGAGATAGGCGCAGCTCAGATTGCCGGTGCAGGCGCCCGCATTGGCCGGGAGGTCCATGCAGATATCGAGCGTCTCCAGTTGCGTTTCCTGAGCGAAGTGCTTGCCAAGCATCTGATCGATGGATACGTCGGCGATGATTTCGATTTCGTTGCGTCCCCCGCGCGGCGTGCCCGTGAGAAACGATCCGGAAGCGCCCGCATGGATGTAATTCCAGCTTGCCCTGATCCCGGAAAAGGCCAGCATCTGGTCCTTGTAAGCAGCCAGCGGCTCCATGATGGAATTTAGCTCGAGAGCGGTGCCTTCGCCTTTGGGAGTCCAATACTCCATAGCCATTCCGTTCGGGACGTAGAAGGCCTGGAAACGGTGCGCGGGTGTAGTGGCGGCGCGCAGCGGAGGAAGCATGGCGTCGAGGAACGGCAGCGCCAAGGTGGTGCCGATCCCCTTCAGAACCGTGCGACGGGGCAGCGACTTGGTGAGGAAGGCCATGTTCTCCTTCTCCTTAGCCCTTTCATTTTAGCCCAGTTAGTAAGTTCCTGGAGGATCGAGAGCGAATCTCTACTTGACACCCAAGTGAAGTTCTTCCATACTCGGTATCGAGGTTCACTAGGATGGCAAGTGAAGCAGGCGGCCGGATGGCTGTTCTGCAAGGCACGCTCGACCTGATCATTTTGCGGACGCTCAAAAGCATGGGGCCGCAGCACGCCTATGCGATCGCGACGCGGATCCAGCAGATTTCCGAGGACTTACTCCATCTCAATCAAGGTACTCTCTACCCGGCCCTGGTGCGTCTGCAGCAGCAAGGCCGGATTAAAGGGACCTGGGGCACGACCGAAAGTAATCGAGAGGCGAAATTTTACGCCATCACCAAGGCCGGGGAAAACGCGCTGACCGAGGAGACGCTGCGTTGGCGGCGGATGTCCGGGCTGGTCGATAAGCTGCTGTCCGAAGGAGCATAAGCCGTGCGGCGATTCTTCGCTAGGTTCGCGAACTTGTTTCGCAGCCACCGCGCCGAGCGTGAAATGACCCGCGAGATCGACGCGCATCTGGCGCTGTCGCAGGAAGAATTTGAGCACCAGGGCATGTCTCCGGAGGACGCCCGGCGTGCCGCAAAGCGTGCCTATGGCGGCGTCGAGCAGACTAAGGAACTGCATCGCGAAGCGCGCTCCTTTGTGTGGATCGAGCAACTATTCAAGGACATACGCTACAGCGCGCGCAATTTGCGGCGCAGCCCAGGGTTCACGATAACAGCCATAGCCGCAATCGCTCTGGGCATCGGCGCAAACACGGCGATCTTTTCCATCGTCAATACCGTGCTGCTCAAGCCGCTGCCCGTTCCCGATCCAGATCGCTTTGTGTTGTTGATGAACACGTCTGTATCCGACGAAGGCGGCGCGGATGACAATGCGGGCGCCTCTCCCGCCAGGTTCATTCACTGGCGGGCTCAGTCGAGCGTACTCCAGGAGGTGTCCGCGTTCCGGCCTGGCTCCATGAACTATACCGGCGGCGAGGTGATCGAACTGTGGCGCTCTACACAAATGTCCGCGGACGGGTTCCGCGTACTGGGATTGCCGATCATTCGAGGGCGCGGATTTACCGCGGAAGAAGATCTTCCGAACGGCCCTCGAGTCGCCGTGATCAGCGCGGATCTATGGAGGCGGCGGTTCGCGAGCGATCCGCAGATTATCGGCAAGAAGGTCCTTTTGAGCAGCGACCCTTACACCGTGATCGGGGTCGTGGATGGCAGCCGCAACCTGCTGGACATATTGGGCAGCAATCAAGAGCTACCGTCGGACGTTTATGTTCCATTTCAAATCGATCCCAACACCAGTGACCAAGGACAATCCTTTGGCGTACTGGGCCGCCTGAAACCTGGAGTTACGCTGGAGCAGGCCAAGGAACGATTGCAAGCGTCGGCAAACGAGTACCGGGCGAAATTCCCTCAGGCACTGGGACCCAAGGACGGTTTCACCGTCAGGTCGCTGCGCGAGGTCGTAATCGCAAACCTAAAAATCTTGCTGCTGGTACTGGCGGGCGCGGTGGGCCTGGTTCTGCTGATCGCGTGCGCCAACGTCGCCAATCTGCTTCTGGTGCGTGCCGCGGGACGGCAACGCGAGATTGGGATTCGCGTTGCGATCGGCGCGGGCCGCGGACGGGTGATTCGGCAACTGCTGACGGAGAGCGTGCTGCTTTCGTTCGCCGGCGGCTCACTGGGGCTGTTGCTCGGTTACGGCGGAATTCGGGCGCTGCTGGCCTCCAGCAATGCGGACAATCTGCCGACGGTGAGCTACATCAGTATGGATTGGCGAGTGGTGGGGTTTACGCTGGCACTGTCGCTATTAACTGGAATTATCTTCGGCTTGCTCCCGGCGCTTCAAGGCTCTCGTGTCGACCTGAATACAGTCCTTAAGGACAGCGGCGGGCGATGGGGCACGAGCTTACGGCAGAACAAGGCGCGTGCGGTGCTGGTCATCAGTGAGGTAAGCCTTGCGGTGGTTCTGCTGGTCGGATCGGCCCTGCTGATTCGTACGTTCGTAGCGTTGTACAAAGTGGACCGCGGGTTTGAAACGAAGAACGTGATCACGCTGCAGACATCCTTGACCGGTCCAAACTATGCGAGAGCGGCCAGCACAACGGCTGCTGTTCACGGCGCGCTGGAGCGCGTTCGGTCCCTGCCGGGCGTGGTCGCCGCGGGCGCCACCGCCTGCTGTGTGCCGCTGCAAGGCGATCTAAGTCTAACGTTCGACATCGTCGGCCGTCCGGCAACGGACAAATCGCACACGGGCGGAGGCGGATGGACGACTATCTCGCCGGGTTACTTCGATGTGTTCAAGATACCGGTGAAGCGTGGACGGGTGTTCACGGATCGCGACGATGCCGCATCGCCGCCGGTTGTAGTGATCAACGAAGCCATGGCCAAAGAGTTTTGGAAAGACGGCGACCCGCTGAAGGATCGGATAGAGATCGGCAAGGGCCTGGGCGAGGACTACGACGATCATCAGGTACGGCAAATCGTCGGTATCGTCGGGGATGTCCGGCAAAACCTGCTAGAGAGTGTTCCAGGACCGAGGATGTATGTCCCGCAGGCGCAGCTTCCCGATGCCATCGGCGCTTATTTGGTTCACATTGCTCCGACGGCGTGGCTGGTGCGAACGCAATCGAATACCGAGGGACTGGTCAAGGCGATCCAGGAGCAATTGCGGCAAGCCACAGGTTTGCCGGTGTTTGAGGTGCATTCCATGGATGAGGTCGTATCCCTATCAACAGGGCAGCAGCGATTCAACATGCAGCTCATGACGGTATTCGGATGCTCGGCTCTGCTGCTCGCCGCGATCGGGATCTACGGATTGATGGCGTACACCGTCGAGCAGCGGACGCAAGAGATCGGCATCCGTCTGGCGTTGGGCGCGGAGGCGACGCAGCTCAGAAACATGGTCGTTCGACAGGGCATGAGCCTGGCGCTGGCGGGCGTCGTCATCGGCTTGTGCGCGGCATGGGGCGTGTCGCGGCTAATGGAAAGCCTGCTGTTCGGAGTCAAGCCGCGCGATCCGATCGTCTTCGTCGCGGTTCCTCTGGCGTTAGCACTAGTGGCGCTCCTGGCGGTTTGGCTCCCAGCCAAGCGGGCGCTGCGTGTGGATCCGGCCGTCGCGCTCCGGCACGATTGAAAACCAACCTCACAGCAATTCGATAAGAGACTCGACCGTGATGGATCTCGTATGAGCAACGTCGGCAAGAATTCCATGAAGCGTACCGGTCTTGAGCGGGTTGTGGAGAGGGATTGTGATTCCATGGATGGGCGGCCCATCGTGCCGCATCCTGACGTGGCTACCCTTTTGGCGGACCACCCGGTAGCCAAGGTGCTCCAGCGCGCGAATGACACGATCTGCGGAAACTCCGCGGGGCAGTTTCAAGCGGCTTCGACCGGAATCAGCTCGTCCTTCACATAGTGGAGCTGAATCAGGCTGGGATGCATCGTGGCGTCCTCAAAGTGCAGCGCCGTCGCCTCGATAACGTTCGCCCGGAGTTCCTCCCACGTGTCGGCTTGGGTGAAGATCGCGTGACCCAGCGCACGAGCGCAATAGCCACCTTCCTCCGCATCGCGAACTTCGAAGATCAACTCCATATTCTTAGAATAATCGAGGTCGATTGTCTGGGATCGGACTCCCTATTTCGCCTTCATGTGCTGAAGGCTCTTTTCGTTCTCCAGGCAGATTTCATCGATCAACTCGGTATCGAGCACGACGGCCTGCTTGAACGTCACCGTCCAGGGCTTGGTGTAGGCTTTCGGATCGTTCACGGTGACTTCGATCTCGAGACTCCCGAAATTAGGCCGGCGAAACCGCTCGGTGACTTTGGCCGCGCTGGTCATCGAGTTACCCAAAAGATCCAGCCACAGGTCATCGCGGAATCCGTTGGTCTCGACCACCAACGTGTCTCCGTCCCATTTTCCGGAAGAATAGCCGTTCCAGGAAGGCTGCGGATCTTCCGGCAGCGGGCGGGCGTCGGTAAAGATCTGCCGAAAGCTGGCGTTGAACTCGTCCAGAATAACAAGGAGTCCGGGCGTCTGGATGAATTTCTGGATGTGCGGCAGCGCGTAGGCGCGCGGAAAATTCGGAGGCAGACACTTGGTATGGGGATCGCCTATGCCTGGCGTTGCCGTCCGCTGCTTCATCAGCGCAGCCGCCCACGGCTGATACGGGAGACCGCCGGCCAGACCATCGGCGATGTTCACGGCTTGCCTGGGGAGCCCACTCCCTTTGGTGTCGCCCAGTCCCAATCCTTTTTCGATGCATTCGCCATCGTCGCTGCGGATGTCCGGGGGGCAAGGGAGCTCATTGCCGGCGTTCCACCACATTCCCGAAAGATCCGGATGGCTGTCCACGCGCGGGGCCGGCGCGGCGAGATTCGGTTTGCCGTTGCGGGTTTTAGGAACCCCCGCGGTCGGATAGTGCAGCCACTGAGCGGACAGGGACGACGCGAGAAGCATCGGAATGAGAAGTTTCAACTTATTTCGTGGCCGCTTGCAATGCCGGTTCGGATTTCCGCATCTGAAACGCCGGACTCTCGACGATCGCCTCAATCAGCGACGACCATCGGTATTGCTGCGCCGCCGCGTCCTGGACAATCTTGCGCACCGAAGGCTGATCGTAATATTCGAGGCGCCGGCCCAGCGCATACGCCATCAGCTTCCCGGTCACGGTGCGCGGAAATTGCTCCGGATCCTTGAGAAGCGCCGCCCGCAATCCCGAAAGCCCGTTGATCTTCATGCCGCCAGCGGTGGTTCCGCTCGCGTCCACCGGCTTACCGGCTTCATCGATGGTGCGCCAGCCGCCGATCACGTCGAAATTCTCCAGCGAAAATCCCAGTGGATCGATCACCGAATGGCAGCTATTGCAGGTGGATTGCGTGCGATGCTGGGCCAGCCGTTCGCGCATGGTCGGCGGGATGACGCCGGGCTTGGTTTCGAGCGTCGCGTTCACTCCCGGCGGAGGCGGCGGAATCGGCGTCCCGAAGATATTGTTCAGCAGCCATTTGCCGCGCAGCACCGGCGAGGTGCGATCGGGATAAGAAGTGGTTACCAGCAGTGCCCCCTCCCCGAGTAATCCGCCGCGCTCATTGTGATCGGGAAGCGTCACGCGGCGGAAACGGCTGCCGTACACTCCCGAAAGCCCGTAGTGCCGCGCGAGCCGTTCGTTGACGAAGGTGTAATCCGCATCCAGCAGATCCTTCACGGGACGATCCTCGCGCAGCGTGCTGGCGACGAACATCTCGGTCTCTTTCTGGAACGCCTGCAGCAGACTTTCATCGTAGTTGGGATACTTGGTCGGGTCCACCACCACGTCCTCGACCTGGCGCAGATCCAGCCACTGCGCGGCGAAATCGTTCACCAGCGCGTCGGTAGCACGCGGATCGGCCAGCATGCGGCGCACTTCTTTTTCCAGATTCTGCGGATTGCTGAGCTGTTTATGTTCGGCCAGCGTCAGCAAGTGATCGTCGGGGATGCTGCTCCACAAAAAGAACGACAAACGCGATGCCAATTCCAGATCGTCCAGGCGATAGGTGGAGGCTTTCGTCGCCGACTCGCGAATCACGCGCAGGAGAAAATCCGGGTCGACCAACATGCGCTCGAGCGCGAACTGAATTCCGTTATCAAAGCTTCCGCCGTCCTGCCGGCCTTTATCGTAGAACTCGAGCAGCGTATCCGTGTCCGCCTTCGTCGCGGGACGCCGATACGCCAGCCGAGCCATTCTGGTGAGAATCGTCGCGGCGCAGGAGCGCTGTTCACCCACGAGCCCTGCGACTGCCTTGGGCGGCTGGCACACGTAAATCGCGCGGCGGCTGGCGGTGTCCTTCGCGGGACCTTTCACATCGTAAGGCCCGCCGATCTGGACCGAACCCACGTTTGCGTTGCCCATGTACACCTGGTCATTCGCGATGACCCGGCCCAGCTGGGTGGGTTGCGGGAGGCCTTCCGGTTCCCACATCTCTCGCACGAACGAAACGCCCACCACACGGGAACCAGCCTGGACCGGAACTCGAACTTCCAGACCGGCGTCTCCGGTGAGCTGCATATAAGTCTCCCATTCGGGATCGCCGGCAAACCCCGGTTCGCCGTCGCCTGCGTAACTGGACGCCGCGGCACGGCCTTTGCCCGCACCTCCCACGGTGAACCGTTTCAGCAGCTTGCCGTCCAGGCGAATTTCCACCTGCTGGGGCCAGCCCATGCCCTTAAGGTAATCCTGATATTGCCGCTGGAGGCGAACTTTAATCAGGTACTCGCCGTCCACGGGAAAATCGAAGTGAACCGCCAGCCCGCCGCGCGATCCGAACGGCAGGTCTTCATCCATCCGGTCTTCCTGCAGCACGTGCAGCGGAACCTCGAACGATTCCAAGTTAGGTTTGGCAGGAGGCAGACCGGTCGCCAGCCGCGTGACCTCACGAGCCACCGACATGTAGCGCTCCAGATGCGCGGTCGAAATGGAAAGAGTATCCGCGAAGTCATCGAAACTGCCGTCGGCCGTATCGTCGCCCGGAAGCAGCGGCTTCACGTCCATATCGAGCGCGAACAGGTCGCGGATCGCGTTGTTGTATTCCGAGCGATTGAGCCGATGCACCGCGCCGATTCTGCCGGGATTCGGATTGGCCGCCCACGCCTGATCGACTTCGCTCTCGAGCGCAACCGCCACCGCGCGATAGGTGGCGTCGTTGGCGCGCGGCATTCCCGGCGGCGGCATCGAGCCAGCACGCAGTTTGCCGATTACCTTCTCCAGCACTTCCGCGTGTGCGCCGGGATTGGTGAGATCCAGCTTGTCGAGCATCAGCCCGGCGGTCTTGAGTTTCTGGTTATGGCAGGTGACGCAGTAGGTATCGAAAAATACTCGGGGGGTCGGAGGCGCCGGGGTCGCACCGGCGGGCGCCTGAGCGCTCATTCGCGAAAGCGTCACGATGCCCGCACCCATCACGAGCACGAAGACCGCAGTATATGCTGCCTTCAGGCGCATTCCGCGTAGATGCCGAGTTGCCATACGTTGCAAGTCCGGACACCTGCAAGTATACAACAAGGCCTTATCCATCCATGAGATGCGAGGGATTACTGGCGCAGATGCGGGCCGTCTTTACTATTTTCCTGACACACGAACTCGATCAGCTCCGTATCCAGCATAATGCGCTGATGCACGGTGACCGTCCACGGCTTGGTGTACGCCTTCGGATCGTCGATGGTCACTTCGATTTCCAAATGCCCAAAATCGGGGCGGCGGTAGCGCTCGATGATTTTCCCGGACTCGGTCAGCGGGCTGCCTTCGACATCCAGCCAGCCCAGATCGCGGAATTTGGTCGATTCCACCACCAGCGTGTCGCCTTCCCATTTGCCGGTCGAATAGCCGAACCACCACGGCTCGGCGTCGGTGGGCAGAGGACGGCCGTCGGTAAAGATCTGCCGCAAGCCCGCGTTCGCTTCATAGATGATCACGATCAGGCCCGGCGTCTGCACCATCTTCCGGGGCTGGCCGTGCGTGTGAAGCTGCATCACGCCGAGCGGGAGACAATGCGCGTCGGGATTGTCAATGCTATTGGAAGCCACGCGCTGGCGATGCAGCTCGGCGGCCCAGGGTTGGAAAGGAAGACCGTCCTTGAAAGAGGCTCCCAGGTTCCAGAACTGGCTGGTTCTCACCGACAACGGAATAATGTCGTTCGTTTGCGATGCGGGCGGCGTTGCCGGCGGCGGTGCGGGCGCTGGTGTCCCCGGCGGCCGCTCATACTCCCAGATTCCGGAAAGATCAGGATGCCCGTCCGTAGCCCTCGGCGCAGGACCCGATAAGTTCGGCTTGCCGTCGGCGGTCTTGGGGACGTTGGGGGTCGGGTAATTCGGCCACTGTGCGAGCAATCCTGCCGGCGTCAAGGCCAGGAGTGCATAGATATGGAGTCTGCGTCGCAAGTATCTAAAAATACTCCGCGGCGGCACTCCTGTCAATCATCGCTAGAACACAAACCCGATCGCGGTCTGATACGCCCGAGGTTGGATGAAGTGCGTGCCGCTGAATGTAGATAGGAAATTGTAAAGCGCATCCTTGTTCGTGAAGTTGGTGACCGCCATGCGGAGAGTCGTGCGGAAGCGTTCCTTCTTAAACAGATTGTCGGTGCCGAGGGCAATGTCGAACACATGGCGCGGGGCGATACGCGGCGGGTTGTGGTCATCGTTCTCTGTGCCCGGCGCGGGAATGACCAGCCTGGTCGCGCCGTAGTTCGCCGGTGTGCACTGAGCAGCCGTCAGGGGAGTACCAATCGTCGGGAAGGAGTTGCCGCAGAACAACCCTATCGCGGCCTGCTGAGCCCCGGTAAGCGCCAGTGCATCGTCCAAGCTGCCGACCGAACCGGCAACCAGGCCGCTGTCATACCGCCAGGTCCACGAGACCCACGGACCGGTCTTTCCGACTTGATACCGCAGTTCGGTGGTCTGTTGGAACGCTTGATCATGGTCGATGCGGAACACGGAGCCTCCCTGGCCAACATCTCCGTTGAAGACCAGTCCGCCCGTTTCCGTCGGAAAGTATCGCGCCCGGGTGTGACCCATCGTCGTAGTCCACTGGAACCCGCGCAGGTTAGGAGTCCCGATCCGCACAGCGACGCCATCCAGCTTCGATTTGTTCCAGGCGATCGGGAAGGCGATGGGCGTGTTGAACAGCACGCCGAAATCGTAGGCGTTAGTAGTGTACTTCCAGAAATAGTCCGCGCTCGCGACCAGCCACCGGCCGAAAGCTTGCTCCAAGCCCGCGTTGTACTGATTGCGGTTTCCCGGGGGCAAGGGCTCGCTGACCGCTCCGAATACATTCGATGCGAGGCCGCCCACGCCGGTGGCGCTCGAAAGGATCAGGTTCTCGTTGTAGGGCGTCTCAAACGTGCGCGAGTACGAGGCGCGCAGCACGGTTCCGGTCGGCTTGATGAGGTAGGAGAATCCAATGCGCGGCTGAACGCTCGAGTCCGACACAATCCCGTGATACACGTCCACACGCAAGCCCGCCTGCACCTGGAGGTGGCCGAACTGGATGTTGTCCTGCGCGAAGAACGCGTATTGATTGATATTCGCGCTCTGATCGAATTGGAACAGCTTCCCGCCGGGCTGGGTCAGGTCGTAGGGAATGAAACCCGGCAGGAAGTTTCCGTTGGCGTCCTGGAATGCGGGATCCGTTGGGTCGGTGATGCCAAAACCAAACTGCTCGTGCAGGCGAGTCTGCATCAGTTGGGTGCCGGCTTTGAAATTATGCCGGCCCTTGACAATCGACACGTCGCCTTTCATTCCCCAGTTGGTCAGCGTGCGGTGCTGGCTGATGGTCGCGGGCGTGTCGAGAGTGCTGTTCGGGCTCGGATAGTAGTTCACATGATCTTCCCGATAGAAGGGATTGATCGTCAGCAGCGTGGTCGCACTGAAGATGTGCTGATATCCCGGCGCGATGTTAATGGTCGCAATCTTCTGCCTCTGATCTTGACCCAACTGATCGTAAGTGTTGGGGATCTGAAACCAGTTCCGGGCGCCCAGGACGTTCAGATGAAAGATATCCTTGCCGTTGGGATTGTAGTCGAAGTGGTCGAAGATGGTGCCGCTGTTGCCGATGGCGTGGATCGGCGTGAATTCCGGCGTATCCAGGAACCGTCCTGAACGAAGCGCGTTTACAGCCAGGAAATTTCCTTCTTTCGCGCCACCCATGCCAAACGTCGCCTCCTCCGAGTACGTGCCAAAAGAGCCGCGCTCCGCCGTGAAGCTGCCATTCGGTTTTTGGCCCAGGCCGGACCGCGTAACTGCGTTCACGATGAGACTGGTCTTATCGCCGAACTCGGCCGGCGGAGTCCCGGTGATCAATTCCATCGATTGAATCGCGTCCAGCGGGATCTGCGTGGAGAAAGCCTTGCTCTGCTGGTCGCCAATCGGCTGCCCATCCACCGAAAAGCTGGTCTGCGCGTGATCCCCGAGCGGATGAAAGAAACCGTTGGAGTCGGCCGCCACGGCTCCGCTGCTCAGCACAACGGCATCGCTCACGCCGGCGCCGGGCGTTGAGACCGAAAGCTTGGAGAGACTGGAAATATCCACGTCGTTGTGGGCGTAGGGAACGTTCTCCAGAAGGTCCGCGCCGTTGGATTCCACTGTGACGCTCTGCTGCGCTCCCGCCACCACCATCGAAATCTTCAAGCTCACCGGCACGGTGCTCCGAACGTCCACGTCCTGCGTAGAGATCGCAAAATTGGGCGCGCTCGCCTCCACGTGATACGTGTTCTGCGGAATATTGGTCAGGCGGAAAGCGCCTGTACTATCGGTGGTGGCCGTCTGCTCGTAGTCGGTGATGCGATTGAGAATTGTGACTTTGGCGCTCGGGAGGGCGGCGCCCGACGAGTCCGTCACCGTGCCTTCGATCGTCCCGGCGTTGCCGAGCGCTTGAGCGAAAATCGAAGTTCCAAAGCACAAAAAGACAAGGAGTCGCCTCATTGCGCCAGTATTGGGTAGACAAGTGCGCTCGACCTAGGATATTCTCGCGACCGGCCAAGTACGGTCGATGAGCGGCCTAGGAATGCCAATAGGCGGAAAGCCTACCAGCGCAGAACGCTGCGGATATTGTGGGCCTGCCGCTTGCTGACCACCAGTTGCAGGGAATTGCTGAGCGTCACCATCCAGCGCTGGCTGCTCAACGCGCTCATCTTCCGGACGTGGTTCACGTTGACGATCGCGTTACGATGAACTCTTCGGAACTGCTGTTCTTTTAGGTGATCCTCAATCGCCCGCAGAGTTTGGGTGGCCAGGAATCGCTGTTTGCCGGTGACGATCCACACTAGTTCGCCCTCCGCCTGAAATGCCAAAATCTCGTCGGGGTCCAGCAGGACGTACTCCTCGCCGTTCCGGCCGACAATTTTGCGCGTCTCCACCGAAACGATCCTGTCAACTGCATGGGCGACTTCCAGAGGATTCGCGCATAACTTTCGGGCTCGCTCCACCGCTTGCCGGAGCCGCTCTTCGCCGACAGGTTTCAGCAGGTAATCGACCGCACCAGCTTCGAAAGCCTCAATGGCGTGCTGGTCGAATGCGGTTACGAGGACGACCGCAGGCAAGTGTCCGCCGCCCAGCTTCCGCACCACTTCGAAGCCGCCCATGACGGGCATCTGGAGGTCGAGCAAAACCAGGTCCGGCTGAAGCGCTGCGATCTGCTGTAAGGCTTGCCTGCCGTTCTCCGCCTCCCCGACAATGACGACTTCCGGCAGGGTCTCCAATTCTTCCCGCAACACCTGCCGCGCAACGGGCTCGTCATCTACGATGAGGACCTTCATCGCAATGAGGGGCTTCATCACCCGGCGATCCATGATCAGTCAGGTGTACACCGGTTCGCCCAAACTCCGAAGAAAAGAATCGCCAGCGGACTGATAGTCGCCGCCAGCGGGATTGAAATGGACGTGACCGGAACCGCGCTCTTCCCCTAAGGCAGCAGGTATCCGCTGTTGCCCAGGATCGTGCGGCCTTCAGGACCCAGCAGGAACGAACGGAACTGTTTGGCTTCGCCTAAATGTGACGAAGCCGCGACAATCCCCAACGCCTGCTCGATCGGCTTATAAAGGTGCGGATCGATCTTCAAGACTTTGCCTTTCTCGTGCAGCACCAGCGAATAAGCAGTGAAGGCGGCGTTCGCGCTTCCCGATGCCGCGAATTGCTTGGCCATGCTAATGCTGGTTCCATAAACCAGCTTGGGCCGGACCGCATCCCAAAGGCCTTCTCCCTTGAGCACCTCTACCGTCGCTTGGCCGTACGGGGCCAAATCCGGCTCGGCAATGGCGACGAACCGGATCTCCGGCCCGGCCAGGTCCTTCAGCCCCTGAAAGCCGCTCGGCCCACCCTCGGGAATCCACAACGCAAGTTGCCCGAGCGCGTAGATGGCGCGGCTATCACTTGTGAGTTTCCGCGCCGCCACCAGCGAATCCACATGTTCGGTGTCGGCCGCGGCGAACACGTCGAACGGAGCGCCGTTCTCGATCTGCGTAGCCAACTGCGCGGTGGAGCCGTAGCTGAAGATCGCCTCCACGCCCGTCTTCGCCTGGAACGCGCGTCCGGCTTCACCAAACACGTCCATTAAATTAGCGGCCGCAGCCACCGTTAGCTTGGCGTTCGCACTTGATTCCGAAGCGTGCGGCTCGCTGCAGGAACCGAGCAGTACCGCGGCGCACAAGATGCATGCTGTGTATCGGACACCCATGAGATTGTCGTCTTAATTATATGCCGTCTCGTGGACACGACACCGAAAGGGGGTTGGTGTGTTAACATTACGGAGTCGTTCTTGAACACCAGCATGCTTCTCGTCTTGGTTGGTTTGATTTTGGCGTCCACGCTGTGTTTCGGACAGGCCGGCCGCGCCGAGCTGTTTGGCGCCATTCAAGATCCCTCCGGCCTGGCGGTGCCCAAAGCCAAAGTGGAAGCGGAAGACCAGGCCACGATGGTGCATTACAATGCCGCCTCGGACGATCGCGGCGAATATCACATCCTCGGATTGCCGGCGGGCCAGTATACCCTGACGGTCGAGCAACCGGGCTTCCGCACGTATCGTCAATCCGGGATCACCTTGCGGTTGGGCGATCGAACCAGCCTGGATGTGAAGCTGAGCCTCGGCCAGCCCTCCCAGACCATCGAGGTGACGGCGGCGGCTCCCCTGCTCCAGACTGCGGGCGGCGATGTGAGTCTGAATGTGGACCAACAGAAGCTCTCCACGCTGCCGCTGGACGGGCGCAATTTTATTCCTTTGGTCACACTCGCCCCCGGTGTCGCATTGCCCGGCGGAGGTTCTCTATTGCCGCGGATCAACGGCAGCCGGCCACGCACCAACGAATATCTCTACGACGGCATCAGCGTGCTGCAGCCCGAGCCCGGGCAGGTCGTCTACTATCCGATCGTCGACGGCATGGAAGAATTCAAGCTCAACATCAACGCCTACTCGCCCGAGTACGGCCGGTCGAACGGCGGCACCGTGATGGTGATCGGGAAATCCGGCAGCAACCAGTTCCACGGCGACGTCTTTGAATTTTTTCGTAATGAAGCCTTGAACGCCAGGAACCTGTTCGCTCGCCCGGGCCCGAAGCCCGAGTTCCGCCGCAACCAATATGGATTGACCACCGGCGGACCGATTCAAACCAACAAGACGTTCTTCTTCGTGGATTGGCAGGGCACGCGGCAGCGCACCGGCATTACGCGATTCAGCGTGGTTCCCGCACTTGCGCAGCGGGACGGAATCTTTACCCAGCCGATCTTCGATCCGGCTAGCTCGCCGCGCACCCCGTTCGTGAACAATACGATCCCCGCCAAGCGTTTCGACGCCCTCGGGCTTCAGGTCCTCGATCACTATCCGCTTCCCAACGTCACCGGCGCGAGCAATTTTGTGCGAACGGCAACCGAGCCCGACAATCAGGATCAAGCCGACTTCCGGATCGACCGCTATTTCGGGGAAAAGCACCGGATCTTCGGACGCTACACGTTCCTGCGTGACAACGATACGCCGGTTACCCCTTTGCCGGATGGAAGCGGAAGCCTGACCTCCGGAGCGATCGGGCATGCGCTGACCCGGGGCGACGCGTTTGCCGGCGATTACAACTGGACGCTCTCACCCATGGTTCTGAACCAGTTCCGCGTTGGCTATTCCCGGCGCGATCTCAATCAGACCTCGCTGCAAAACGGCGGGATTACGGTGCCCGGTCTGCCCGCCAATTCCTTCGGATCGGTGTTGCCGATCTTCACCGTTGCAGGATTCCAGCAGATCGGCCCGACCACCGCCTCGAACTCCCGGTTCACCACGTCCAGCACGGAATACCTCGACACATTTACGCTGGTGCGCGGGCGCCACACCCTCAAGGTGGGAACCGATATCCGGCGCGAAGCCCTGGACGTTCTGAATCCGCCGAATCCCACGGGATCGTTCGGCTTCAATCCCACCGGCACCAATAGCCCCACGGTTGCCGGAAGCGGAAATGCGCTGGCCTCGCTGCTGCTGGGCCAGGTGAACGCGTTCACCATCGACATCCAGAAACAAGTGATCCAGCCGCGCGCGCATTTCGCCGAGTTTTTCGCCGGCGACGACTGGAAGGTTTCGCAGCGGCTCATGCTGAACCTCGGCACCCGCTACACGCTGAACTTCCCCTCCACGGAAATGAACAATCAGGGGGCCGTCTTTAACCTGAACACCCAGGTCCTCGATTTTGTTCACACGGCCCGCAAACTGGACTTCGGCGACTTCGGCCCCCGGGTCGGCGCCGCGTATCGCATTGGCGATAGCTGGGTGATTCGCGCCGGGTATGGCCTGATGTACTTTGAGCAGTCCGGCATCACCACGCCGTTCACCATCCCGCAGTTTCCGTTCATTCAAACCGTGGGACAGCAGTCTCAGGACAACGTGAATGCCGCGTTCGCCCTGTCGAATGGACCGGCGGTTCAAGTCACACCGCCGAATCCGAATTCCGGCTTGGGGCAAGGTGTTTTTGGCGTGGACAGCAACAACGGCTCGGGCTATTCGCAGCAGTGGAACTTCACGGTTCAGAAGACCATGGGGAAGGATTGGAACGTGGAGCTTTCGTACCTGGGCTCGAAGAATACGCGGCTCGGCATCCCCGATCCGAATATCAACCAGCTTCCGTCGCAATACCTTTCCATGGGCCCGGCGCTGTTAACGAAAGTGCCGAATCCGTACTTCGGACAGATTCCCGCCTCGTCCTCTCTCGGCGCGGCGACCCTCGCCCAACAGTTGCTGCTGCGTCCCTACCCGCGCTTCACCAACATCGCCCTGTTCCGCGACAACGTGGGCCAGTCGACCTACAACGCGGCCGCCGCCAAGCTCGAAAAACGCCTGTCGCGCGGATTGACCGTCACTGCGTCGTACACGTTCTCCAAGCTCATCGACGACGCGTCCAGCGTCTTTTCGCAGACCATATTCACCGGGCCGATCCTCGGCAACACCGGTGCGGCCGACGCCAACAACCGCCACCTCGAGAAGGACGTTTCCAGCGGCGACATTCCCCGCGTATTCGCTCTCGGCTGGGTGTACGACATTCCACATTTGTGGAAGATCAGCGGCTGGCAGCTCGGGGGCCTGATTCGCGTACAGGCCGGTGACGCCGTGGCCATCACCCAGGCCGTCAACAACAACTCGAGCCTGGGTTATGCGGTTCAAAGGCCGAATCGCGTGAGCAACCCCAATGAGTTTGCCGGCCGCACGGTGGCCGAATATTTCAATACCGTTGCCTTCACGGCCGCGCCCCAGTTTGTGATCGGCAACAGCTCCCGCAACCCGGTTCGCGGACCGGGACTTCAGAATGCCGACGTCATGATCGGGAAGACCTTTCGCCTGACGGATCGGCTGAGCCTCGAGTTCCGCGCGGAAGCGTTCAACGTGTCCAACACCCCTCCGTTGAACGACCCCAACGGAAGTTTCGGAAGCGCCGCCTTCGGTTCCATCACCAGCGCCGGGAATCCCCGCGATTTCGAATTCGTCGCGAAGGTCCATTTCTAGCCGGGCGACAAGCCGACGTTACAATGTCAGGTATGGAGAAGACGCGCGTTCAAAGCCGCCTGGCCGAGATCCGCAAGAGCCGGGGCGTGGGCGCGTCCGATTTGGCGCGCCGCGTGCGCGTGAGCCGCCAGACCATCTACGCGATCGAGGCCGGGACCTACGTTCCCAATACCGAAGTCGCCTTGAATCTCGCGCGCGAGCTGGAGGTGACCGTCGACGAACTGTTTCTGCTCCAGGAAGGGCTCCCCAAGCCGCCCGAGTCTCTGGCCGCGGAGGTGCTGAGCGCCGGACCTTCGGTAAAGGGCCAGCCCGTGCGAGTCTGCCAGATCGGATCGCGCTGGGTTAGCGTGCCCGTCAGCGCGTCTCCCTACTACATGCCGGAAGCTGACGGCATCATCAAGCGAGCCAGGAAAACTGGCCGCGCCGACCTGGTGGTGTTCGCCAAGGAAGAAGCCTCTCAGAAGCGGCTGGTGTTGGCGGGTTGCGACCCGGCCACCGGTCTTCTTGCGCGCATGGTGGAAAAGATCAGCGGCGTGGAGATTGTCTCCGCGGCCGCCTCCAGCAAGCTCGCGCTCACCTGGCTGAGCGAAGGGAAAGTTCACATCGCCGGCTCGCATCTGGAAGATCCGAAAACCGGAGAGTTCAACCTGCCTTACCTCCGCAAACAGTTTCCGGACGAGGATTTCAGCGTGGTCACGTTCGCGCGATGGGAGGAAGGATTCGTCGTCGCGGCCGGCAATCCGAAGCACGTGCGTAAGATCGAGGACCTGGCGCGGAAGAATGTCCGGTTTGTGAATCGCGAGCCCGGATCGGGAAGTCGCGGGCTGCTGGACCAGCTTATGGAGAAGGCCAAGATGGACGCAGAGAAGGTCCAGGGGTACGATCGGATCGCCCACGGCCACTTGGCCGCCGCGTATTGCGTGCTTTCGCGGGAAGCCGACGTTTGCCTGGCGACGCGGTCCGCCGCTCAAACGTTCGGGCTCGATTTTGTTCCGCTGCACAGCGAGCGCTACGATCTGGTGATGCGCAAGCGTACCGCCGATCTGCCCGCCGTGAAGGCATTCCTCGACGTCCTGCAGCGGGCTGCGCTGCGGCGCAAGCTGGAAGTGCTGGCCGGCTACGATACATCGCAGACCGGCGCGCTGGTCGATTCAAAGGATATCGCCGAGTGGGGCAATGGCAGTATCGATGAAACTGGCAGGCTGAAGTTATCTCCACGTTAAGCCACTCTTAGCGCATAACCTCCGCTTGCACCTACAGCGCTTTGTGGTTACGCGAACCAAATAAGCGCCCTCGGCTTATTGACGTGCGCACCCACGCTCGCTGAAACCGCACCGTGGCAGAGCTCATGCTGCACTTCACGCCCACCTACTCCTATTGGCTCAATCAGGTCGAAAGCCGGCTCTCCAAGCTCCAACGCGACGTCATCGATCGGGGCATCTTCACCTCCGTCGCCGACCTCAAACGCAAGATCATTCGTTACATCCGGCTCTACCAGAAAACCGCCAAGCCTTTTCAGTGGAAATACTCAGATGTCCGCAAGCGTATTCCGGCGTGGTAGCGATGTCTCGGGGACAGGCCACTAGGTCCAGTAGAAAATCCAACTCGCATCTGGGTAGTGATATAGTTCAGAATCATCTGGAGGCCTTCATGAAGCATTTGGTACTGGTTCTGATCGCATTGCTGTCGTTCTGTGTAGCGGTCGCGCTGCCGCAGCAAGGGGGGCAGGATCTCACGTGGGCGTATCCGGTCCCTGACAAGAATCCTCCACCCGCCGGCGACGCGAAGGAGCTGAAGGGGCTCCCGGGCAGCACCAAATCGTTCACGCAGGCGCAGATCGACGATTCGCTCAACCCGCCGGATTGGTATCCCGAAGAGCACGCCGCGCTCCCGGATATCGTGCAGCACGGGTTCCAGGTGCAGGCCTGCGGATCGTGCCATCTGATGTCGGGATATGGCCATCCGGAATCAGCCATGCTCGCGGGTCTGCCGGTCGAGTACATGATGCGGCAGATGTCCGACTTCAAGAGCGGCACTCGAAAAGATCCCATGGCCTACGGGCCGTCCGGGCGTGCCGCGCGAATGAACGCGATCGCCAAGGGGCTGCCGGAGGAAGACATGCGGCAGGCGGTGGCGTTTTTTGCGGCGCTCAAACCAACTGTCTGGTACAAGGTGGAAGAAGCGCAGACCGTGCCCAAGACGTGGGTCAACGGAGGGCGCATGCGCCTGCCGCTGCCGGGAGGCGGGACCGAGCCTCTGGGCAATCGCATCGTCACCTTGCCGCAGGATCCGGATAGAGTGGAACGCCGCGATCCGCACTCGGGATTCATCGCCTATGTTCCGCTGGGCAGCCTGAAGAAGGGCGAGGCACTGGTAAAGACCGGCGGTTCAGGCAAAACCATCGCGTGCGAAATCTGCCATGGCGAAGGGCTCAAGGGCCTGGGCGACGTGCCGAGGCTGGCCGGGATTCATCCGATCTACATCGTCCGGCAGCTGTACAACTTTCAGATTGGCGCGAACAGCAGCACGGCAGGCGCGCAGATGAAGAAGGTCGCCGAGAAGCTGACCGAAGACGACATGATCGCGATCGCGGCGTACGCGGCGTCGCTAAAGCCTTAAGAGGAGCTCAGCGCGTGCCAGGAAGCGGACCGCCCGCCTCGCCGCGGACCACCTTTGTATCCTGGCCCTGGGCTTCCAGTTGCCTGGCCGCGGTAAGCGAGTCCAGCATCATGTAGTTACCTTCGTGACAGGCGTACTCGTACAAGTGATACTCGGGGTCCAGCTTGAACGGATAGCGCAGCGTGTACGGCTTGGTCCACACGTTCGGATCGCTGATGGTGGCTTCCCAAATGAGCTCGTCGGGCGCGGTGCGGGTGAAGCGTTCCACGATCTTCGCGGCGTCGGTATAGAGCCCGCCCGATCCGGATTCCGGCTTCAGGTTGGTGGTCTCCACCACCAGAGTGTTTCCCTCCCAGTGGCCGATGGAATTCCCCATGTACGTCTTGATGGCCTTACCCACATGCGCGCGCCCGCCATTTCCTGAGTCAACGGGCCCGCCATTTCCTGAGTCAACGGGCCCGCCATTTCCTGAGTCAACGGGCCCGCCATTTCCTGAGTCAACGGGCCCGCCATTTCCTGAGTCAACGGGAATGATGCGCTGCTCGTGGACCATCTCGCTGCGAATCACGACGTATCCGGGCGACTGGATGATATCGTTGCCGAAGTTGTAAATCGTGTACAGCATGGTGGCCGGGAATCCGCGCGTGATGCAGCGGCTGTAGTAATCGAAATCCTCCCAGGAGTCGACCTTGCCGGGAAAGTGCTGCCCGGGTCCGCGGCCGCCGCGCTCCGCTGCCAGAATCTTCTGCGCTTGCGGCGTCAAGGGCGGAATTCTCCCATCCGGCGGATCGACCACCACGGACGTCTGCTTGGTTCTCTTGCCGCCCTCGGTCCAATAGAGCGGCGGATTGATGGTGATCTGATTCTCGTACTGCTTTTGGACGTTCGCGGATTGCTGCTCCGCTTTCGCTTCGGTTTGCGCGAATTCCTCGTCGGAAAGGACCTCTTTGTCTTTCACGGCTCCCGCGCGCTGCATGGGGATGTTGAACTGGGCCGGCCAGTTTCCCTGCAGGTCGGGATCGCCCCAGGGGGTCTTGGGCGGAGGGTAGGCTTTGGCTGCCTTCGCGGCTTTAGGGGTGGTCTGACCGCTAAGGGCGAACGACGCAGCCACGAGTCCGGCCGCAAGGGCGAGAAGGCGACAGTGCATGGGCAACCTCCTTCAGAACGACTACAGTCTATCGCAGCCAATCCTCATATGACAGCCCGCAAGACGGAGCCTGGGTCGCGGCGGGTAGCGCTGGTGGTGCGATGGGTGTAATCGAGGACCGCGACCGGCCCTTTGCGGGCTGGCCGGGAGTCCCTTGCGCTCGGAGCACAAGTAGCGTTATATCTTGGACTCATGAAACGAGCGCTGTTATTGGCCTGTGCTGCGATCTGCCTGGGGATTGTCGCGCCGGGATTCGCCCAGCAGGGCCACCCATTGACCGGAACCTGGTCGGGCGACTGGGGCCCGACGTCGACCGAGCGCCACCAGGTCACCTTCGTGATGAACTGGGACGGCAAGAACGTCACCGGCTTGATGAATCCGGGGCCGGATTCCATTCCGATCGCCAGCGTCTTCGTGGATCCGACCACTTGGACCGTGCGGATTGAGGCCGATACGAAGGATAAGGTCCACATTTCGGCCGAGGGCAAGCTGGAGGATCTCGGTTCCTACCACCGCACGATCAAGGGCTCCTGGACCCAAGGGACCACCAAGGGCGACTTCAGGATTACGCGTGACTAGCCGCCTCATGAATCGTTTATTCATCGCGATGTTCGCTGCGGCGGCTGTGTTCGCCCAGAGCGCGGCGACCTACGATAGTTCGCGGCAGATCAAGCTGACGGGCGTCGTCACCAGAGTGGAGTGGGCGAATCCGCACGCGTTCTTCTTCGTGAACGTGAAGGACGCCGCCGGGACCGTCACGAATTGGGCTCTGGAGTTCGGGAATCCGCTGGATCTGGAGAAGGCCGGCTGGACGCAGAATTCGCTGCACATCGGCGATACTGTCAAGGTTGAAGGAATCCCCGCGCGGGATCCGGACAATCAGGCGTTCGCCAAATCGGTGACGCTGGCGAAGACCGGCAAGAGGCTGTTCACGCCGGTGCCCGCCAGGAAACCGGCTGCCGCGTCGCACGAGCCGACCCCGCGTTGGCCCGATGGTCACGTTCGGTTGGGACCGCCTCCCGGCAAGAAAGGCTACTGGGGCACCGCCAGCGCGAACGCGCTGGTAGACCGTACCGCCGGAACGATCGCCATGAACAGCGAAGGGCTTCTGCGGAATTTGGCGGACGTAGATCGCGTGGCTCCGTTAAAGCCGTGGGCCAAGGCGGTGTACGAGTATCGCCAGCGCACGCTCTTGAAAGACGATCCGCTGACGCGCTGTCTTCCGCCCGGCGGACCGCGGCAGTTCCAGATGCCGAACGGGTTTCAGTTTATCGAACAGCGCGAATTGGGCCGCATTCTGGTGCTTTTAGGCGGCACGGATCGCAACTGGCGCATCGTCTATACCGACGGCCGTCCGCAAGGCGAGCCCGAGGAGGTGGTCCGAGGTTACTACGGCAACTCGGTCGGCCATTGGGAGAAGGATACCCTGGTAGTAGACGTGATCGGCTTTAACGAGCATTTCTGGTTCGCGAACGGCGGGCTTCCGCACACCGAAGCCCTGCATTTGACCGAGCGCTTCACCAGGCCGGATCTCGGTACGCTGAAGTACGAAGTGACCGTGGACGATCCGCGGACGTACACACGTCCATGGACCGGCGGCTGGAACATCCCCTGGGTTCCGAACGAAGAGATACAGGAATATTTTTGCGAAGACAACGTGGAATCGACACTGTCTACAAACGTGTCCGGCAAGGAGAGTTACAAATGAGAACCAACACAATCGTTTCGCTGATGGGGCTCGGTCTAATGCTGGTGGCGGCGAAGCCCGCGGCCGCGCATCATTCGTTTGAGGCGGAATACGACGGCAATAAGATCACGACCGTGACCGGCTACGTCACCAAGGTGGATTGGGTGAATCCGCACGCCTATATTTTCTTCAACGTGAAAGACGAAAGCGGCGCGACCAAGGAACTCCGGTTCGAGTTGGGGCCGCCCTACGCGCTCACGCGCGGCGGCTGGAAGCGCGACACGGTGAAGATCGGCGACAAGATCACCATCGAGGGCGCGGCGGTGGCCAAGGACGCGAAGAACGCCTGGGTCGGGGCCATGCAGACGACGTTTCTCGTCACCGAGAGCGGCCAGAAGCTGCCCACGAGGTAAATTCACGGTGAGAATCGCGGCTGCGTTGGTAGCGTTGGCGGTGTCGTGTTGGGCGCAGGTCAAGCAGGCTCCGGAGCCGGCGCCGCGCTGGCCCGATGGACACGTGAATCTCGGATCGGTGCCCGGCAACAAGGGATATTGGGAAGTGCGTCCCGGCCTGGGAGGGTTTCCGCGCGCGAACGCCGTGCCCTTTCAGCCCTGGGCCAAGGCGGTCTACGAATACCGGACCGCGACGTTCTCCCAAGATTCGCCGCTGGTGGATTGCAAGGCGGCGCCCGGGCCGTCATTCTTCAATTCGCCAGGATTTGAGATCGTGGATGTCCCCGAGCTCAAAAGTATTTTCGTCCTGAATATGGCCGGGCCGCATTCCTGGCGCGTGATTTACATGGATGGCCGTGCGCATCCTAAAGGCCCGGACGTGCGGCCGACCTTCCTCGGCAACTCCATCGGTCACTGGGAAGGCGACACTCTGGTGATCGATTCGGTGGGTTTCAATGAAAAGATGTGGGCCGTGGGAGCGTTTCCGAACACCTCGCAGCTCCATCTGGTGGAGCGCATCTCGCGCCCGAACCTCAAGACGCTGTCGTACGAGGTGACGGTGGACGATCCCGGCGCGTACACCAAGCCGTGGTCCGGGAAATGGACCATCAGCCAAACAACGGGTTCGAAGTGGATCCCCAACGGCGAGCTGTTCGAATACATCTGTGAAGACGCGGGCCGTTAGCGTCCCGCTTCCGACAGCACGCTGGGGTCGATCAACGTGGACAGGCTGGCGCGCGGTCGCGGCTGCCGATTCTGAACGGTCGCCATGAAGATCTCGACGTTCCCCAGCACTTTCGGGAGATCGTCCGGAAGATTTTCTGGGAAACGGAATTGGTTCCACACGCGCTGGATGGTCGGCTCCGGCGCGTTGATGAACGGCGCGAGCGACGCACGGGCTTGATCCGGCTGGCTGCGGATACGCTCGGAAGCGCGTAGCACCGCGCGGAGGAACGTCACCAACGCGCGCCGATTGCCGGGGTCCCTCAAGGCTCTGGTAGTCGTGTTCAGATTGAATCGCTCGCTGTAGACGGACGGATTCCGAAGATCGACAGCGTCACTCCCGAGTGCCTCGATCGAGTTTTGGGCGTGCGGCTCCCAAATCGCCACTGCGTCGACGTCGCCGCGCTTGAGCGCGGCGGGCATGTTCGGACCTTCCAGGTTCACAAACTGGACATCGGATTCGAGGAGTTTAGCCGTGCGCAGCATTTCCCTCAGGAAGTATAGGGACGAAGTATTGACGGTAGCGGCGTGCTGGTGGGGCAGAAGTCGCGGATCGTATCTGCGCTCGATCCGGAGAAAGACGGGCAGATCGTGTGGGAGGCTCACGTGGGGAAGGGCGGCGTGAATTGCGGCGTGCAATGCGGCATGGCGAGCGACGGCCGGAACGTTTATGCCGCTACGTCGGATGTGGTGCGCCGCGCCTCCGCCGTGCGACGGCAAAAAAGGCTGCAGTCCGGGGCAATCGGCTGCTGTCAGTGTGATTCCTGGCGTGGTTTTCTCCGGATCGCTGGACGGACACTTGCGGGCCTTCTTCACGGAAGACGGCAAGGTCCTGTGGGATTTCGATACCGTACGCGATTTCGTCACGGTGAACGGCGTCAAGGCGAACGGCGGCGGCGTGGATGGTCCGGGAGCGATTGTATCGGGAGGTTTTGTGTACGTCGGTTCGGGATACGCGCGAACGGGCGGCATGGGCGGGAATGTCCTGCTGGCGTTCGGGCCCGCTGAATGAGGAACTAGCGCGACGACATCAACTGGCGCAGCAGCGCCGCGGTGCTTTGGCGCACAGTGGATTCGCCGCCGATGCGGGCGCGCACCCCAACTCCCATGGCGATATCGAGCGCTGTGCGGCCCTGTTTATCCTTGGCGTCGAGATTCGCGCCGTGCTCCGCCAGATACTTCACGATACCGTCGGACGCCTGCGCGGCGATATGCAATGCGGTCTGGCCGGCGTTGTTCGGGGCGTTGACGTCCACGCCGGATTCCACACCTAACTCAACCAGAAACTTCACGGCCGCGAGCAGCTCCGCCTCGGTTGCATAGTCCTTGGCGAACACTCCCGTGCCTCGGCCGAGGCCGGCCGCGAACATCAGCGTCGTGGTTCCGTTCTTCTGATTGAGCGAAGCATCCGCGCCGTGTGCCATCAGTACGCGCATGGCCGCGACGTCGCCATTCTTGGCTGCTCGCATGAGCGGCGTGGTCCCTTCGCCTAAACTGGGCTCGCCGGGCGTGTGAGCCCGGGTGAGCGTGGCCGATTTCAGCGTGGCGTTGGGATTTGCGCCATGCGCGAGCAGAATCGGCATGAGATCCAGAGCGGTGAGTTTATCTGTGGACTTGCGGCCTGGGCGGCCGTAGATCTCGCCCAGGGTATTCATGTCGACCGCGGCGTACAGCGCGGCCATACCGGTGGAGTCGGCGATGTTGGGATCGGCGCCCTTCTCGGTCAACATGGCCGCCGTGTCAAAATGCCCGTTGAGGATCGCCAATTCGAGCGCGGTGGTTCCGTCGGGGTCGGCCAGATTCAGGTCTGCTTTGGATTCCGCTAGCGCGCGAGCGGCTTCAAGCGAGCCTTGCCGAGCCGCGTACATCAGAGCCGTCCAGCTCCCATGCGGCAGGATGGTCGTAACGCCTTCCAGGCCGAATCGGTCTTTGGGATACACCAGCTTTTCGGATCGCGCGTTGGGATCGGAGCCATGTTCGATCAGCGCCCGGACCGCTTCCGGATGATTTTCGGCAGCGGCCCACATGAGCGCCGTCTCGCCGAGGGAGCTTTCGCGCGCGTTGGCATTAGCGCCGCGGGCAAGTAGCATCGTCACGATCTCGGCGTTTCCCGTACGCGCCGCCGTCATAAGAATGGCGTCCGTGGGATGCGCCCCGGCCTTCAAAAGCGCCTGGGTCATCGGTGCGCTGGCGTTTTCCGCCGCCAGTGACAGCGGCGTGACGCCGTAACGATTCGTGGCGTCCGGATTCGCGCCGGCCTGGAGCAAGCGTTGCGCGGCTGCCAGATCGTTGGCGCGCACGGCCCAGTGAAGCGGAGTGGTGCCGTCGGGGTCGCTTGCTGCCGTCAGCGTGACGGCCAGCGCGGCTACCAGGAGCCATTTAGAACAAATCATTCACCAATCCCGTGCTGTCGCCGTAGTGTTCGATGGGAGTATCATACTTCGCGGCCACGGTGCGCCACAGATTGCCCACCGGCGTGCGCCTGGGAAGCTCGATATGGCGGTTTCCCCGGAGGCTTCCGCTCACCGCAACCACGGGAAGCGGATCGGTCGCATGGCCATTCGAATCGCCCATGCCCGCTCCGTAGAAGATCAGCGATTGGTCGAGCAGTGAGCCCGGTCCGTCTTCGGTCGAGCGCAGCGTTTCCAGGAACTTCGCGAACAATCCCACGTGATACGTGTTGATCTTCACCACCTGGGCCATCTTGTCGGCCTTGTTCTGGTGATGCGAAACGGAATGATGCTGCTCATTCACGCCCACTTGCGGGTAGGTCCGCTGGCTGAGCTCGCGCGAGAGCATGAACGTGAACACGCGCGTCACGTTGGCCCGATAGGCGGCGGCGATCAGGTCAAACATCAGGCCGACGTGTTCCTCGAAGGACTCGGGCACGCCCACGGGCGCCTCCAGCGCGGTCTCGGAACCCGCTCTTTGCGATTCCGCCCGCTGGATGCGGCGTTCAATTTCGCGAACGTTGTCGAGATAGTCGCTGACGCGCGCGCGATCGCGCCCGCCCAAATTACGCTGCAGATCGTTCGCGTCTTCGGCGATCGAATCCAGAATGCTGCGCTGCGTCGCGAGTCTCGCCTGGCGTTCGGCCGGACTGCCCGCACCGCCGAACAGGCGTTCGAACACGGTACGAGGATTGGTCTCCATCGGCAGAGGCGTGGTCGGCGTCTTCCACGAAATCGTATTCATGTAGGCGCAGCTGAAGCCGGGCGAACAAGCGCCGACGTAGCCGGTGAAATCCTCTGTAGCGAGCTCCAGCGACGGCAGCGGCGTATCTTGACCGATCTTCTGCGCGACAACCTGATCGATGGTGGTATTCGCCAGCACATCCTCGGCTTCGGTTCGCTTAGGCCACACGCCGGTGAGGAATCCGGCGCAACTCACGGCGTGATCGCCGATGACGCTGCCCGGGCGCGAGCGCGTGAGGTTGTTGACCAGCACCAGCGAATCCTTGAAGGGCTCCAGCGGCTTCAGGATCGGAGTGAACTCGAACCCCGCGCCTACAGTCTTCGGGGTCCACTGCTGCATGATGGCGCCGTTGGGAAAATAGACCACGCCGAAACGCATCGAGGGAATCGCGGCGGCCTTGGCCTGCGGCGTGAACGCCGGTACCATCGCATCCAGGAATGGCAAGGCGATGGCCGCGCCGGTTCCGCGAAGTACGGTTCTGCGAGATATGGATTTCATGGATGGGTCTCCAGTGCCGTTCGCATCTGGAACGGCGTGCTGCGGATAATTCCAAGAAGGATGGAAGAGATCCGGTAGTTGTTTTGCGCCGCCTCGCGGACAATTCCGCGAACTGTGGGCATATCGCGGTAATCCAGGCCGCGCCCCAGCGCATAGATCAAAAGCTTCTCGGTTATGGTGCCGGCGAACATATCGGGACGGCTCACGATCGCATTCCGCAAACCCACCACGCCGTTCACCTTGGTTCCATCCGCCAACACTCCCGAAACGTCAATCGGCCCTCCGGCATCGCGCGTGCGCCACGCCCCCACCGCGTCGAAATTCTCGAGCGCCAGCCCGATGGGGTCCATTGTCTTATGGCAGCTCGCGCACACAGCATTGGCGCGATGCTCCACCATCTGTTCGCGCATCGTAAGAGGCTTGTCCCGATCCTTATTCTCCTTGAGCGCCGGAACATCGGGCGGAGGCGGAGGCACCGGCATCCCCAGGATATTTTCGAGGATCCACTTGCCGCGCACCACCGGCGATGTGCGTTCGGCTTTTGAGGTCAGGGCGAGGATGCTGCCTTGACCCAGCAATCCGCGGCGGAAATCGTCATGCAGGGTGACGCGGCGGAACTGGCTCCCGTAGATTCCGGCGATCCCGTAATGCCGGGCCAGCCGTTCGTTGAGGAACGTGTAGTCGGCGGTCAGGAGATCCAACACAGGGCGATCCTCATTGAGGATGCTCTCGAAAAACAGCTCCGTCTCATGCTGGAATGCCTGCCTCAGGTTATCGTCGAAATCGGGAAAATCATTCGAGTTCGGCAGGACGTTGCGCACATTACGCAACTGCAGCCACTGCCCGGCGAAATTGCTCACCAGCGAGTGCGACTTCGGATCGCCTAACATTCGCAGAGTTTGCTCGCGCAGCACGGCTGGATCGTGAAGCTTGCCCGCGGCAGCGAGCTTGAGCAGTTCGTCATCCGGTATGCTGCTCCAGAGAAAGAAGGACAGGCGCGATGCCAGATCCAGATCGCTGACGCGATACACCGCCCCCGGAGTCGCGTTCGCGGGATCTTTTTCCACGCGCAGAACGAACTTAGGGCTGGAGAGGATGCGTTCGAGCGCCAGCTCGATCCCCGCCTCGAATCCGCCATCGCGCCGGCCGGTTTCGTAGAAGCTCAGAATCCGCGCGAGATCCGTATCGCTCACGGGCTGCCGGTACGCTTTGCGGGCGAGCGCCGCCAGAATCTTCCGCGCGCAGGCCGTCTCGTCGATGTTTTTGCCGGGGCGGCACACGAAGATCCGCCGGCGGCTAGGCGTATCGCCGGCACCCGTCGCATGAAATGGGCCGGTGATCGAGACCGTCTGGATATGCGGCCAACCGCTCCAGTCGAAATTGTCGGTCGAGCTGCGCTCAAACGGCTGGAGCCGATCGGGCCGTTCGACCTGCGGACCTTCGAGGAACGCCGCGGTGACGTCGCGGGGTCCAGCTTTGACTGCCACGCGCACTCGCAGCCGGCCATCCACGGCGTCGCCCAGTTCGGTGGGTTTATCGAACAGCGCCGCCAGATCGGCGTTCCCACCGATGTTGGCGAGATGAATCCGCTGGCCGCCTACCGTGAACTCCACCTGGTGCGCGAATTCCAGCCCGCGCATGATGTTCAGGTTGGTCCGGTACAGCTTGGCCTGAAACTCGTATTCGCCATCCAGCGGGAAATTGTAATGCACCAGGATCCCACCCTCTGTCCCGAGCGGCAGTCCCTCGATGTGCTCGTCCTGCGATAGGTCCTGACGAATCCGGAACGTGGCACTGGCCGGTTTCACGTGAGAATCGCCGACGGCCAGGGCGCTGATATTCTCCGCGGCTGACAGATACCGCTCCTGGAGCGACGGCGAGAGACCCAGCACATCGGAAACATTGTCGAACCCATACGCGGAATCGTCGGGAGGCAGCAGCGCCGTCGCGTCCACATCCAGCGCGAGCAAATCGCGGATAGCGTCGGCGTACTCGGCGCGATTCATGCGGTGGAGCAGCGGACGCCCGGCGTAGGGCTTGGCTTGCGCGGCGCCATCGATCTGCGTCTCGATGGAGGAAACGAATTTGTTCGTGGCAGCGGCATCCGGATGGGGCATTCCGGCAGGCGGCATCGCGCCGGTGCTCAGCTTCACGATCACTTTTTCCCAGGTCTCGGCGTTGGAGGGAATTTTTGCCAGATCCAGCGTGTCCAGCATAAGTCCCGCGGTCTTCAGGCGCTGGTTGTGGCAGGTGACGCAGTAGTGGCTCACGAACTGAGGGTTTTGCGCTGAACACACGGTTCCCAGCAGAGCGGCGGCGATCCAAAGACGTTTTGGCACCTAATCCCCTACGCTGAATCCTAACGTAGGCGGCCGTCCGAGGCAACCGGTCGGTTCTAAAGGACGATAATGGGAACCTGCCCCAAGTTCCGGGGAAGCAGCCCATGAGCGTCCCTTACCAGGCCATTATTATTGGCACCGGACAGGCGGGACCACCTCTGGCAAGGCGGCTCGCTGCCGAGGGGATGAAGGTCGCGATCATCGAGCGCGGGTTGTTCGGCGGAACTTGCGTGAATACCGGCTGCATCCCGACCAAGGCCATGGTCGCGAGCGCCTATGCGGCCCGCTTGGCCGCCCGAGCGGCGGAATACGGTGTCGTGACCGGCGCGCCTGTGACGGTCGACATGAAACAGGTCAAGGCGCGGAAGGATGCAATCTCGGGCCAGTCGAATCACAGCGTCGAAAACGGACTGCGAAACACGCCGAACTGCACGGTATATCAGGATCATGCGAGGTTCGAATCCGCGAACCAAGTCAGCGCCGGCGACGTGCGGCTCACGGCGGACAAGATCTTCATCAATGTGGGCGGACGCGCGGTGATTCCGTCAATCCCAGGACTGGACCAGGTCCCGTATCTCACCAATAGCTCAATGATGCATCTGGATTCGCTTCCCAAGCATCTGATCATTGTGGGCGGCAGCTACATCGGTCTGGAATTCGGCCAGATGTTCCGGAGGTTCGGTAGCGAGGTGACGATTGTCGAAGCTGGCCCGCGGCTGATCGCGCGCGAGGACGAGGATGTATCGGCGGCGATTCTGGACATTTTGCAGCGCGAAGGCATCCATGTGCTTCTTGGCACGAATTGCAAGCGTTTTGCACGGTCGGGTGAGGAGATCATCGCCAGCGTGGACGGATCCGGCGCGAGTTCCGAAATCCGCGGCTCGCATGTGCTGGTGGCCGTCGGGCGGCGTCCGAATACGGACGATTTGGGACTCGAGAATGCCGGAGTCGCGGTCGATTCCCGCGGTTATATTCAGGTTGACGATCAACTCCGTACCAACGTTCCCGGTATCTGGGCGATGGGGGATTGCAACGGCCAGGGCGGGTTCACCCACACTTCGTATAACGATTTCGAGATCGTGGCCGCGAACCTATTGGAGAATGATCCGCGCAAAGTGAGCGATCGGATTCCAACCTACGCTCTGTACATCGATCCGCCGCTGGGACGCGCCGGGATGACCGAGACCCAAGCCAGGGCCAGCGGGCGGAAGGTATTGATCGGCAAGCGTCCCATGACAAAAGTCGGGCGTGCCATCGAAAAAGGCGAAACGTTTGGTTTTATGAAGGTTCTAATAGATGCGGACTCGCAGCGAATCATGGGGGCGTCGATTCTCGGTACGGGCGGCGACGAGGCCATTCACTGCATCCTGGATGTGATGTATGCTGACAAGCCGTACACGGTGATCCAGCGGGCGGTGCACATCCACCCGACCGTGTCGGAGCTGATTCCGACTATGCTGGGAGAACTGCAGCCACTACGGTAATCCGATCATGCTTGCTACCCAAGACAAACTCGGAGAACATCGAGCCTTGCTCGCTCGTCTGGATCAAGCCCGGGCGCAAACCGACAAACTGTTCGAGTTGGTCAGGCCTGATTCCCTGTATGACCGTCCCATCGCGGAGCGGCACCGGATCGTCTTCTACATCGGTCATCTGGAAGCCTTCGATTGGAACCTGCTGCGGCCTGGGCAGTCGTTCGATGCGAGCTTAGACCGGCTTTTCGCATTCGGCATCGATCCAGTGGACGGCGAACCGCCGTCCGATCAGCCGTCCGATTGGCCTGCGCTCGAGCAAGTGTGGCGTTACGCAGCGCGTGTACGCAAAGAGCTGGGACGTGCCGACAACGTTTCGGAATTGCTGCTCCATACGGCGATCGAACACCGTCTCATGCACGCCGAGACTCTTGCGTATATGCTGCACCAGTTGCCGCTGGATAAGAAGATCCGGCAGGCGCAGGCCATTGTGGCAGAGCGCGAAGCGCCCCGGCCCGAAATCGTCGAGATCCCGGAAGGCCGCGTCACGTTGGGGCTGTCTCGCGACGATCGAGAATTCGGATGGGACAACGAATACGAGGCTCACTCGGTGAGCGTCCCCGCGTTCTCCATCGACCGATTCAAGGTGACCAACGGTCAGTACCTCGATTTCCTGCGGGCTGGAGGATATCAGGACCGGAGTCTGTGGACGCCGTCGGATTGGGAATGGAGATCGGCGCACGATGTTTCCCGCCCGGCGTTTTGGAAACGCGTCGGCGATTCCTGGCATCTCAGAACCATGTTCGACGAAATCCCGTTGCCAGTTTCCTGGCCGGTTTATGTGAGCCAGGCGGAAGCTTCCGCCTACGCCCGCTGGGCCGCCAAACGATTGCCGACGGAAGCGGAATGGCAGCGTGCAACACATGGATCTAACAGCGGCGTTGAGCGGAGATTTCCATGGGGCGATGAGACGCCCGGCCGGCAGCACGGGTATTTCGACTTCGAGCGCTGGGATCCCGCACCGGTCGACGCGTTCCCGCGCGGGCGCAGCGCGTTTGGATTGGACGGACTGCTCGCCAACGGCTGGGAGTGGACCGCGACACCGTTCGGGCCGTTTGAAGGCTTTAAAGCATTTCCTTTTTACGAAGGTTACTCCGCCAATTTCTTCGATGGCAAACATTTTGTGATGAAGGGTGGCTCGCCGCGCACGGATCGAAGTATGCTGCGCCGGTCCTTCCGAAATTGGTTCCAGCCCCACTATCCATACGTGTATGCGGGATTCCGCTGTGCGGGTGGTGGGCCTCAGTAGAGGCGATATTTTATGCGAACAAGCGCGATCATGGCACGAGCGGCAGGCGAGTTCGCCACCGACATCCGCAACGGACTCACCAAACCCGGGCAGAAAGAACTGCCGTCCAAGTATCTCTATGACACCATCGGCTCGAAGCTGTTTGAGGTGATCGCAGAGCTTCCCGAGTACGGCCTGACGCGCGCGGATGAGCGTCTGATTCGGAGCCACGCGAGTGAAATCGTGCAGCGCATCGCCGGCGACGTCGTGCTCTGCGAACTCGGCAGCGGAAGCGGCACCAAGACGCGCTGGATTCTGGAGGCGCTCTCGCGGCGCCGGCACACCTACTACTTTCCGATTGAGATTTCGTCCGCGGCGCTGGCCGTATGCCGCCGGGAACTCGCCGATATCGATTCCGTCGGAATCGTCGGCCTGGAGCGCGAATACCTCGACGGGCTTCTGGAGGTGGCTGCTCGCCGGCGCGACGGCCAGCGAATCCTGGTGTTGTTTCTCGGCAGCACCATCGGGAACTTCAGCCACCCGGCGGATATCAACTTTCTCCGGAATGTCCGGATGATTCTCCAAACCGGCGATGCGATGCTTCTGGGCACGGATCTCGAAAAGTCGATTTCCCAGATTCTCCCGGCGTATGACGATCCGCTGGGAGTCACGGCCGCGTTCAATATGAATCTTCTGGCCCGCATCAACCGGGAGCTGGATGCGGATTTCGAGCTGAACCAATTTCATCATCTCGCACGGTTCAATTCCGAGACCGGGAGCGTCGAAATGCATCTGCAATCTCTGCGCCAGCAAACCGTCACGATTCACGCCGCCGATCTGCAGATCGACTTTGAAGAAGGCGAAACCATCTGGACCGAGAACAGCCATAAGTATTCTCACGACGAGATTGCGCGCCTGGCCGAGGTCGCGGGATTTCAGTGCCAAGCGCAATGGATCGACCAGGAATGGCCCTTTGCGGAAAGCTTGTTCGTGGTGAATTAATGGCGCTTGTCGAATTTCACGGCGTATCTTATGAGATCGCCGGGAAGCCGATCCTGCTGGATGTGAGCCTCGAAATAGAGGCGGGCGAAACGCTGGTGCTCCTCGGGCGCAGCGGATCGGGCAAGACCACCGCGCTCAAGATGATCAACGGCATGCTGTTCCCTACCAGGGGACAGGTTCTGGTCGACGGCCGCGCGACCACGGACTGGGATCCCATTCAGCTGCGGCGCAGAATCGGTTACGTGATCCAGGAAGTCGGGCTGTTTCCGCACTTCACCGTGGGCGATAACGTCGGGTTGATCCCGAAACTCGAAGGCTGGAGCGCGGCGGACATCGAGAACCGCGTGAATTTATTGCTGGAGAAGGTCGGGATGCCGCCGAGCGAATTTCGGTCGCGCTATCCCCGGCAGCTTTCCGGCGGGCAGCGCCAGCGAGTCGGCGTGGCGCGAGCCTTAGCGGCCGATCCGCCTGTCCTGCTGTTCGATGAACCCTTCGGCGCGCTGGATCCAGTGATGCGGCTCGAATTGCAACAGCAGTTTCTATCTCTGCGGCACGATTTCCAGAAAACTTCCATCTTCGTTACGCATGATGTACGCGAAGCTCTGCTGCTCGGCACCAACATCGCTCTGCTGTCGGGAGGACGCCTGGACGTGTCTGCTCCGCCGCAGGAATTCCGGCAGGCGCAGAGCGAGGAAGCGCGGGCATTCTTGGCGTGCCTAAATAACTGACAAAGATAACTGATACAAAGTAGTGATGCGCTCGGACCTGTGGAGCGAGATCCTCCAGCTTACGGCGGAGCACCTTTTGCTGGTACTGAACGCCATGGTGCTGGCGATCGCCATCGGCGTGCCGCTGGGGATCTACTTGTCGCGTAAACAGGCTGCGCGCCCGTGGCTGCTGGGATTCGCGAACATCATGCAGACCATCCCCAGCCTCGCGTTGTTCGGCTTTTTGATCCCGATTCCGTTCATCGGCGGAATCGGCAAGCGGACCGTGATCGTGGCGCTGGTGCTGTATGCGCTGCTTCCAATTCTGCGAAACACGCTGGTCGGGATCCTGGGTGTGGAAGCCGCGATTTGCGATTCCGCGGTGGCGATGGGCATGACCGACGGGCAATTGTTACGCCAGGTCCAGATCCCGCTGGCTGCGCCGACCATCATGGCCGGAATCCGGGTGGCCACGGTAACCACCATCGGCACAGCGACCATTGCCGCGGCGATCGGTGGTGGCGGGCTGGGCGTTTTCATCTTTCGAGGAATTGCGTCCGTGGATACGGGGCAGATTCTTGCCGGAGCGGTTCCGGCAGCAGTGATGGCGCTCGCGGCAGACTGGGGATTAGGATGGGTCGAACGAAAATTATCGCGAGCCTGACACTCTTGCTTGCGCTCGCGGCCTGTTCGACGAAACAGAGCATCCGTGTGGGCTCGAAAAACTTCACGGAGCAGGTGGTGCTGGGCGAAATCATCGCGCAGCACTTGGAGCACCGCCTCAACCAGAAAGTAGAGCGACGCCTGAACCTGGGCGGAACGCTGTTGGCGCACGGGGCATTGCTCAACCACCAAATCGATCTCTATCCGGAATACACCGGGACCGCCCTCACCGCGATTTTGAAGGACCCTCCTGATAACAATCCCGCGCGGGTGCTCGCCCGTGTCCGATCCGAATACGCGAATCGGTTTCACGTGGACTGGCTGGATCCGTTGGGCATCGACAACAGTTTCGCGATGGTCGTGAGCGGGGCCGACGCCCGCGCGAACCACTTGGATACTCTTACGGACGCGTCGATGGTTCCGGCGGGTTGGGCGCTCGGCGTCGGCTACGAGTTCGAGCAGCGGCCCGACGGCCTTGCGGCGCTGGATGGTACCTATCACATCCACTGGACGGGACGTCCCCAGACGATGGATCTCGGCCTGTTGTACAAGGCGCTTGAAGGCAACCAGGTGACCATGATCGCGGCCAACGCCACGGACGGCTTGCTCTCGAAACTGGATGTGAAAGTTCTCGCCGACGATAAACATGCCTTCCCGCCGTACCAGGTTTCGATCGCGGCTTCGCAAGACCGGCTTCGCGAAACGCCGGGCATGCGCGAAGCCCTTCAGGAGCTATCGGGGAAATTTACGAACCAAACCATGCAGCAGCTCAACTATCAGGTGGATGGCGAGCATCGCCCTGTATCGCAAGTGGCCGCGGAATTCTTAAAGGAGATGTATGGCACGACGTATGGAAAATGACAAACCTGTTCGCGAACACGTAGGGAACCTTTTAGCGGGCGGACAAGCGCATGCGACGTTCGACGCCGCGGTCAAAGGTCTTCCCGCCGCCCTGCGCGGCAAGCGGCCCAAAGGCGCGGAGCATTCGCCGTGGGAAATTCTCGAGCACATGCGCATCGCGCAGTGGGACATCCTGGAATTCAGCATCGATGCCAAGCATGTTTCGCCCGAATGGCCCTCCGGCTATTGGCCGAAATCCAAGACACCGCCGAATGACAAAGCCTGGGCCAAGAGCGTGCGAGCTTTCAACGCCGATCTCGAAGCGATGCGCAAGCTGGTGGCGGCCGATTCGACCGATCTCTATGCTCCCATCCCGCCCGGCGACGGGCAGACGATCCTGCGCGAAGCGCTGCTGATCGCCGACCACAACGCCTATCATCTCGGCGAACTGGTGCTCGTGCGACGGCTACTTGGCGCGTGGAAGTAGCCGGAACTCCGCGCGAGGCGCGATTGCGGCTAGCAGCGATTTGGTGGCGCTCAGTTGGCTGATGGAATTGTTGGCAGCCTCCGCCAGGACAACCTCCGCGATCTCGCTGAACTCCTCATTCGCCAGAGTCATCGCCACCAGCGCCACTTGCAGCGGCGGCAGGCTGGGATTGAACGCGGCGTTCTCGATGTACGACCCACAATAGACGTTTCCGCGGCGTGAACGGATCGCGACTCCCGACGGAGAGTTGGAATACGGAGCGTAGGCGTTCGCGGCGGCGTAGCGCGCGGCCTGTGCCACACCCTCGACCGTTTGGATCGCGATCTTGTCTCGGGAGAGCGGCCCTTTGGTCACATCCAGATCGCGCGGGCCAAATGGGTGTGACAGCAGGGCGCTCAGGGTCATCGCCGGCTGCCCCGGCAGAAGGATCTCGATGTCGCGGCCCTCGGAAAACTCGTACAGGAACTGGCGGCAGTGCCCGCAAGGAGGCTTGGTCACTGCGATCGCCGCGATGCCGGGCTCGTCGTGCATGAACGCGTTCGACAACGCGGCTTGCTCGGCATGCACCGTCTGGCTGAGGCTTGCGCCGCGAAATTCGAGGTTCGCTCCCAGGTACAGCGCGCCGGACGTGCCTCGAACCGCCGCCCCCACCCGGAAAGTTGTCAGCGCCGGACACGCGTAGGACTCGGCTTGAGGCAGCAGCTCAAGCATATCTTGGCAGCTCGCGCGAGAGATACGGCGTCAAGCTTGCGTCCGCAGCCAGGTTTACTAATGCCTCCAGGGCGATCTCCGCCGCCAGCTCCTCGCCGGCCATGCCCCATTCGTTCGTATGGCGATTCGCGAAAACCGCATTGATCGCTCCAGCAGGCAATCCGCCGCCTTCGGTCGCGCACCACACGAACAAAGCCGCGGCTTCCATGGAGTAGCAGGCGGCTCCCAGCCGCAGGACTTCCTGATGCCGCGCAAGCATCCGCTCGGGGACGACTCCGAACAGGTTCGGCCGGCCCTGGCCGGTGTAAAAATCGCTTGTGGTGCATTCGATGCCCGTATGAAACCGGCCTGCTGCTTTCGCCTGCGCCGCGCGATGCAGAGCGCTCACCACGCGCCAGTCGGCGGCTGCAGGATATTCGGGCGGAGCCCAATCGTCCGCGGTCCCATCGAATCGAATGGCCGCGGTGGGTATGATGACGTCGCCGATCTTCGATTCAGGGATCAAACTGCCGCACGAGCCTACGCGAATGAAAATCCGCGCGCCGCTCTGGACCGCCTCCGGAAGCACGATACCCATGGAAGGGCCACCCATTCCCGAGGTCGTCACCGAGATTCCGACATCACGATATTTCCCGGTATGCGAGACCAGCCCGCGAGCATCGTTCGAAAACCGCCGCGCACCCTTGAAGTACTTCTCGGCGATCATGTCCGCACGGCCAGACGCGCCCACGATCAGGCACATCACCGCCAGGTCGTTCGGACCCGTATGGGTGTGATAGCTCACGTCACCTTGCGCCTTGGGCCGATCCGCGCGGTTCATGATTCACAAGAATAGCAAGAGCCGCAATCGGGGCCTATACTGGAAAGTCGAGATCACCATGGCTATTGCGAGCGTCAACCCCGCCACCGGAGAACTGCTTCGAAGCTTTGAGCCGCTATCGGACTCGGCAGTGGAAGCGAAGATTCAAACCGCCGCGAATACCTTTCCCAAATTTCGCAAGCTGCCCTTCGCGGATCGCGCTCGGATGATGAGCAAGGCCGCGGATATTCTCGAAGCCGAGAAAGACGCGTTCGGCGCGCTGATGACGATGGAGATGGGCAAGACGCTCGCATCGGCGATCGCGGAAGCCGCCAAGTGCGCGACGGCCTGCCGCTACTACGCGGAGAACGCCGAACACATGCTGGCAGATGAAACGGTAGTGACCAGCGCCAGCCGCAGCTATGTTCGATACCAACCCTTGGGCGTGATCCTGTGCGTGATGCCGTGGAATTTTCCGTTCTGGCAAGTGTTTCGGTTTATTGCACCGGGACTGATGGCGGGGAACGTCGGCCTGCTGAAGCATGCCTCGAACGTTCCTCAGTGCGCGCTGAAGATCGAAGAGATTCTCCTCCGCGCGGGTTTCCCGGAAGGTGCTTTCCAGACGCTGCTCATCGGCGCGAGCCAGGTGGACCGAGTTCTTTCCGATCCTCGAGTCGCCGCGGCCACGCTCACCGGAAGCGAGGGGGCCGGGATCCAGGTCGGCATCTCCGCCGCGAAAAACATCAAGAAAGTGGTGCTCGAACTGGGCGGAAGCGACCCGTTCATCGTCATGCCCAGCGCGAATCTGGACGATGCCGTCTCAACCGCCATCAAGGCGCGCGTCGTGAACAACGGGCAGTCCTGCATCGCGGCCAAGCGCTTCATCGTCGCCGAGCAGATCGCCGATGAGTTCGAACGCAAATTCGTGAGCGGGATGGAGGCGCTGAAGATCGGCGATCCCATGCAGCCCGAGACCGAGCTCGGCCCACTGGCGTCGGCGGATGCTGTCGCCACGCTGCAGGCCGACGTTCAAAAGACCGTCGCGGCGGGTGCGCGCGTTCTAACCGGAGGAACGCGATTAGACCGGACCGGAAATTTCTACGCCCCTACCGTGCTGGCGAACATCCCGAAGGAATCGCCTGCCTATCGCGAGGAATTATTCGGTCCGGTCGCGAGCGTGTTTCGCGTGAAGAATATCGACGAAGCGATTCAGATCGCCAATGACAGCCGCTTCGGCCTGGGCGCCAGCGCTTGGACCAACGATCCCGCCGAGCGCGAGCGTTTCGCCAATGAGATCGACGCGGGCATGGTCTTCATCAACCAGATGGTGGCGTCGGATCCTCGTATTCCTTTCGGAGGCGTCAAGCACTCGGGCCATGGACGCGAGCTGGGGGTCCATGGTATCCGCGAATTCATGAACGCCAAGACGGTCTGGATCAAATAGGGATAGGAGTTAGACTAGAACGATGGCGAATTTGGGATTTGTTGGCCTGGGCGTGATGGGCGGCGAGATGGTCGTCCGCTTACTCGAAAAAGGCCACACCGTAACCGGTTACAACCGCACCAAGTCGAAAGCCCAGCGGCTGATCGACCTCGGCATGAAATGGGCGGATTCTCCGCGCGCGGTCTCCGCCGCGGCTGATGTCACCTTCTCCATGGTCACGAACTCTGCCGCCCTCAAGGAAGTATTCGAAGGACCGAATGGAATGTTGGCCGGATTGAGCGCCGGCAAGTTCCTAGTCGACATGAGCACGGTGAGCCCGGAGGTAAGCCGGACTCTTGCTGCTCGCGTACGTGAAAAGAGCGCTGATATGGTGGATGCACCCGTTTCGGGAAGCCCGGTGACCCTGCAGCAGGGGAAGCTTTCGGTGATGGTCGGCGGCCATCCGGAGACGTTTGAACGCGTGAAGCCCGTGCTGCTCGATATCGGCCCGAAAGTGACCCACGTGGGCGATAACGGCAAGGCGCTGGTCATGAAGATCGCCATGAACCTGAGTCTTGCGGTCCAGATGCTGGCGTTCTCCGAAGGTGTGCTGCTCGCGGAGAAAAGTGGAATCCCGCGCGAGACTGCCGTCGACGTGATGACTCACAGCGTAATCGGATCACCGATGGTTCAATACCGGGGCCCGTTCGTGCTCAAGATGCCCGAGGAAGCCTGGTTCGATGTCAACCTGATGCAGAAGGATATGCTATTAGCATTGGAGTTGGGCCGCCAAGTGGACGTGCCTTTGCCGACCACCGCCGCGACCAATGAAATGCTGACGGCTGCGCGAGGCATGGGCCTGGCCAAGAGGGATTTCGCCATCCTGTTCGAAGTGCTGGCGCGAATGTCTGGAGTAAGTAAATGAGTACGGTGATTGCGGGCTCGCCGCCCGATTCGGCCATCGACAATAAGCTGTTTCTGCGCATGTACCGGCGCATGGTGATGATCCGCCTGTTCGAAGAGCAGGTCAACGACCTCTATACCCGAGCCCTGATGCCCGGACTCGCGCACCTCTATATCGGCGAGGAAGCCATCGCTGTTGGCGTCTGCGAAGCGCTGCGTAAGGACGACTACATCACCAGCACGCATCGCGGCCACGGGCATTGCCTCGCGAAGGGCGCCGCCATCGACCGTATGTTTGCCGAACTGCTCGGTAAGGAAGCCGGGTATTGCAAGGGCAAGGGCGGTTCGATGCACATTGCCGATCCCGATACCGGCAACCTGGGAGCGAATGCGATCGTCGCCGGCAGCGCGGGCATCGCGACGGGCGCGGCATTTTCGTCGAAGCGTCTGGGGAACGGCCGCGTCACCGTGTGCTTTTTCGGCGAGGGCGCGATGGGGCAGGGGGTCGTCTACGAAGTGATGAACATGGCCGCTTTGTGGAAGCTGCCCGTCATCTACGTTTGCGAAAACAACATGTACAACGAGTACACGCATGTCTCGGAAGCCGCCGCGGGCGACATTCTGGCGCGAGGCCCGGCGTTCGGCGTGCCTTCGGAAAGCGTGGATGGGCAGGATGTGCGGGCTGTCTACACCGTCACGAAACGTTTAGTCGAACGCGCTCGCCGCGGCGAGGGTCCCGCGTTCCTGCAGGCCAATACGTATCGATTCATGGGGCACCACGTGGGCGATATCAGCCGCGAATACTATCGCTCGAAGCAGGAAGAGCAGACGTGGAAGGCTGAGCGCGACCCCATTAAGGTTGCGGCCGAAGCGATTCTCACACAGAACATCGCCGACCGGGCGGCTCTGGATCAGATCCAATCGGAAGTAAAAGCCGAGATCGAGAAGGGCGTGCAGTTTGCCATGACGGCGCCCTATCCGAACGTCGACAAAGTGGAGCAAGACGTATATGCCTGAGACTGCTGTAGCCGTGCGCGAGTTGACGTTGGGCGAAGCCGTCCGCGAAGCGCTGGCGGAAGAAATGCGGCGCGATCCCACGGTCTTTATCCTGGGCGAGGATGTGGCCGAGGCGGGCACGACATTCAAGGTCCTCAGCGGTCTGGTTCAGGAATTTGGCACCGATCGCGTGCTCGATACGCCCATCTCGGAAGCCGGATTTACTGGAATCGGCGTCGGAGCCGGGATGACCGGAATGCGTCCCGTGGTCGATATCATGTTCGGCGATTTCGCGGGCATCATCATGGACCAGATGGCGAACCAGGCAGCCAAGATCCATTACATGTCGGGCGGTAAATGGAAATGTTCCATGGTGCTGCGGACCACCTTGGGCGCAACACGCCGGTCGGCCGCGCAGCATTCGCAGTCGCTGCACGCGTGGTTCTGCCACATTCCTGGATTGAAAGTGGTGATGCCCTCCACGCCCTACGACGCCAAGGGGCTCCTCAAATCCGCGATCCGCGATGACAATCCCGTGGTCTTCTACGAAGACAAGATGATGTACAAGCTCAAGGGTCCCGTGCCCGAGGACGATTACACGATTCCTCTGGGTGTGGCGGATGTGAAGCGCGTCGGTGAGGACGTCACCATCATCGCGACCAGTAGCATGGTGCAAGTCGCGCTGGGCGCCGCGAAGCTGCTCGAAGAGCACGGCGTGAGCGCGGAAGTAGTGGATCCACGGACCCTGTGGCCGCTCGATGAAAAAACGCTGATCGACTCCGCCCGCAAAACTTCGCGCGTGATCGTGGTCGATGAAGGCTACGGACGCTACGGTGTAACGGCGGAACTCGCATCGGTGATTCAGGAAAACGCGTTCTTCGATCTGGAAGCGCCGGTGAAACGAATGGGTGCGATGCATGTGCCGATTCCGTTCTCGCCGCCGCTCGAAGACGCGACTGTACCGACCGAGCGGACTGTATGTGAGGCGGCTCTAGCCCTCTGCGGAAAATAATATGGCATTAAAAACTCACGGAACCATGGCCGTCGATTGGGAGCAGCGGATCGATTTCGACCGGCTCCGCAAGGAAAGGCTCGCGCGCGCGAAAGCGCTCCTGGCGAAGTCCGAAATGGGCGCGCTGCTGTGCTTCGACATGAACAATGTGCGCTACATCACCGCAACGCACATCGGCACCTGGGCGCAGGACAAGATCAGCCGCTTTACGCTATTGCCGCAGAATGACGAGCCGATCCTGTGGGACTTCGGCTCGGCCGCCAGGCACCATCAGCTCAATTGCCCCTGGCTGGGCGAGCGGTCGAGACCCGGAATTTCGCTGCTCCGCGGCGCGATGTCCCCGGAAATGGGACGCGCCGAAGATGTCGCGCGCAAGATCAAGATCGAGCTTGAAATGCGCGGTCTCCACAAGCAGCCAGTAGGCATCGACGTCGTCGAGCCGCCCATTTTATTCGCCTTGCAGCGCGAAGGGATCACCGTCGTCGATGGCCAGCAGCTCATGTCCGACGCCCGCGTCATCAAGACCCAGGACGAGATCTCGCTGCTCAACACGTCGGCCATGATGGTCGACGCCGCCTATGACGAGCTGTACCGCGCGATGCGTCCAGGCTTCAGTGAGAATGAAGCCGTCGGGCTCGCGAGTAAGGTGCTGTACGATCTTGGCTCGGAGTATGTCGAGGGCGTGAACGCCATTTCCGGCGAACGCTGCAACCCGCATCCGCACGTGTTTTCCGACCGCGTGCTTCGTCCCGGCGATCCTGTGTACTACGACATCCTGCACTCCTACATGGGCTATCGCACCTGCTACTACCGGACCTTTACCATCGGCTACGGATCGCCCGCGCTGGTCGACGCCTACTCGCGATGCCGCGATTATCTGGATGCCGCGATTTCGCTGATCCGGCCGGGCCGCACCACCGCGGAGATCGCCTCGGTTTGGCCCAAGGCTCAGGAATTCGGATTTGCCAATGAAGAAGCGGCCTTCGCGCTGCAGTTCGGCCACGGCATCGGTCTCGCGATCTGGGAAAAACCGGTGATCAGCCGCCTGGTTTCACTGGAGCATTCCTACGAACTCAAGCCGGGCATGGTGTTCGCACTCGAGACTTTCTGGCCTTCGAAAGACGGCTGGAGCGCCGCCCGCATCGAAGAAGAGATCGTCGTCACGGAAACGGGCCACGAAGTGATCACGCGGTTCCCAGCCGAGAAGCTTCTGGTCGCGGGTACGCAATACATCACCGTGGATGGACCTCTTCCCACTACCCGCGAGCACGATCCCGCGCCCAGCAGCCGCATCGTCGAGATGGTTGAGGCCAGCGCCCGCACGGAAGCCGGAGCATCCCGGTAAATGGCCATCAGCGTGGTGATGCCGGCTTTGGAGCTGGCGCAGGAAACCGGCAAAGTTCTGGCCTGGATCAAGAAGGAAGGCGACCAGGTCGCGAAGGGCGAACCTCTGCTCGAAATCGAAACGGACAAAGTTTCCTTTGAGCTGGAGGCGCAAGCCGACGGCATCCTGGCTGGTGTTCGTTCGCACCAAGGCGACGTCGTGCCCGTCGGCCAGATCATCGCTTGGCTGGTCGCACCGGGAGAACAGCCGCCTGCGGAATCCGAGAGCGCTGGCCGGGGAATGGCGGAACAAGCTCGTCCTATGACGGCCGCCACCAGTGCGCCTCGTGCGGCCGCGGCATCGCCGGCTCCGGAAAAACCCGCCGAGGGCGGTCCGAGAATTTCGCCGAAAGCGCGCAGGATGGCTCAGGAACTGGGCGTCGACATCAGCCGCGTTGTGGGGACCGGTCCAGGCGGAACCATCAGCGGTGAGGACATTCAGGCAGCGGCAGCTAAACCCGCGGTCGCAACACCTGCTTCGGAGTCGCTGAGCGCGATCGCGCGCCTCATGGCCGAGCGGACCACGCAAAGCTGGACCACTGTGCCGCATTTTTTCCTGGCTCGCGACGTCGACGCCAGTGCATTAGTCGAAGCGCGGGAACAGCTCGGTCGCGACAAGTTTACGCACACCGATTTTTTGATCGCTCTGGTCGCCCGCGTGCTGCTCGATCATCCCAAGATGAATGCGAGCTGGACCGGTACAGCAATTCGTCTCAACCCCGCCGTCAACATCTCTTTGGCGATCGCCGTGCCGGAGGGCGTGGTCGGCGCGGTGATCCCCAACGCGGCCACCCTTGCGCTTGCCGAGATCGCCACCCAACGAAAAGACCTCGCCGAGCGCGCTAAATCCGGCCGCCTCCGGCCCACGGATATCACCGGCGGAACGTTCACCATCAGCAATCTGGGGATGTTCGGCGTCGACGCATTCAGCGCCATCATCACGCCGCCGCAGGCCGCCGTTCTGGCCGTCGGACGAATTGCCGATCGCGTGGTCGCGGTCAACGGCCAGGCCGCCGTGCGGCCGGTGATGACCATCACTCTTTCCAGCGACCATCGCGTTGTCGATGGCGCGCAAGCGGCCGCGTTCTTGAACGATCTTACAGGAGCGCTGGAGAAGCCACTTCAGAGGTTAGGATAAGCCATGAGTCAGCGAAGTTTAGAGGATGCAATCCAATCCGCGGGGAATCCGGTCGATCTGTTGCGCAATTCGCAGATCGGACCTTACGCCTTCCCCGTGGTGCAACACGAGTTCACCAACTGGAGAGACGAGCAGCGTTCCTGGCGCGAGACCTGCGCTCTGTTCGATCAGTCGCACCACATGACGGACCTGTACGTGGAAGGCCCCGATGCGCTCAAGGTGTTCTCCGACCTGGGCGTCAATACCTTCAAGAATTTCAAGGTCAATCAAGCGAAGCAATTCGTGGCCTGCAATCCCAACGGCTACGTGATCGGCGACGCGATTCTGTTTTACTTGGACGAGAACAAATTCAATCTGGTCGGCCGCCCGCCCGCGGCGAATTGGGTGCACTATCACGTGGAAACCGGCGGATACAAAGCCAAGGCCGAACGCGACGAGCGATCCGCCGTCAATCAAGGCCGTCGAAAAGTTTTTCGATACCAGGTGCAGGGTCCCCATGCTCTCAAGGTCATGGAAAAGGTGACCGGCAAGCCGGCGCCGGACATCCGCTTCTTCAACATGGAAACCATCGAGATCGCGGGCCACGATGTTCGCGCCTTGCGCCATGGAATGGTCGGGCAGCCTGGATGGGAGCTGTTCGGTGCTTGGGAACACGGCGAGGCCGTCCGTGACGCCATCCTCGAAGCCGGTCAGGAATTCGGCATTCGGCGAGTCGGCGCCCGGACCTATCCGACAAGTTGTCTCGAATCCGGCTGGATCCCGTCTCCGCTCCCCGCGGTCTATGTTGGCGACGAGATGAAGGCCTATCGGCAATGGCTCACGGCGAAGAGTTATGAGGCCATGGCTTCGCTCGGCGGCAGCTTCTATTCCAACGACATCACCGACTATTACCTGACTCCCTACGATCTCGGTTACGGACCCTTCGTCAAGTTCGACCACGACTTCACTGGACGCGCCGCTCTTGAAAAGATGGCTGATAGCCAGAGGCGCAAGAAGGTAACACTGGTCTGGAATGGCGAAGACATCAAGCGCGTCTTCGGTTCGTTGTTTCAGGGTGGGGGAGATATCGAAAAGTACATCGATCTGCCCCTGGCGAATTATTCGACGCTGCCGTACGACAAGGTATTGAAGGGTGGCAAGACGATCGGGGTGTCGACGTACACCGGCTACACGTACAATGAACGAGCGATGATTTCGCTGGCCATGGTCGACGTCGAACACAGCGATCCCGGCGTCGAGGTAACGCTGGTCTGGGGCGAACAGGGGCGCGGATCGTCGAAGCCGACCGTCGAGCGCCACCGGCAAGCCGAGATCCGGGCGACCGTCGCCTCTGTGCCATATGCCGAGGTTGCACGTCTCACCTACCGGCCTAAAAATTAGGAAAGGAGCAACGCGAATGGCTTACATTTTCCATGAGGACGAATTGCCGAAGCTGGTCTCAGCCGTGCCGGGCCGCGAGCGCACGTTTTTTGTCAACAAAGAGCTGACCAATATCGATGACATGCTGGCGGGAATCATGCGCTATAAGCAAGGTGCCGCCTCGCCGCTGCATCTTCACGAAAACTGCGAGCACTTCTACTTCATCATGGAAGGGAAGGGAAGCGTCGAGACTCCCGAAGGAATTCGCGACGTCAACCCCGGCGACATGGTGTTCATCCCGGCCGAAGCAACCCACCGCTTGCGGGCCACCGGGTCGCCGCTCTTTTACTTTGAATTCCAGGCGCCGAACCGCTTCGTGACCACGATCCTCGACGGCACGCCGGAAGATCTCAAGTGGAATCGCGTGGACGGCCGCGTGTGGATCCAAACCTAGATGATCCAAACCTAAATCCCATGCCCAAGACTTTATTCATCGATACCAACAAGCTTCCTCGCGTCAAGATGCCGCAGGGCGAAGCCACCGAGATCCTGAATGAACAGCTCGCCGGGGCGAAGAATGTGCTCGGAACGCTGCGCTGGCTCCAGTCGGGCGAGAAATACAAAGCCGATCCCAGCGATAAACATCAGCTCCTGTACCTCATGGAAGGCAACGGCAGCATCCATCTCGAAAACAAAGAACACGAGGTGTCCAAGGGGATGGGCGTTTACCTGGGCCCTTCAGAAACCGCAACGTTTCAGGCCGCCGACGGGGCGTCACTGAAGATTTTCCACCTGGCGGTCCCGCAGATCCCGAAATAGTAATGTGGAGCGGGCTTCAGCCTGCAAGCGGGGCTTTAGCCCCGCCCCCACAGCCGCGCCGACGCGATATCCGCCCCTTCTCGCAGCGACTTCAGCTTCAGCCACACCGCGGGCTCGATCACCCATTCGCGCCCGGTGAACGTTCCGAATCCGCAATCCGCGCTGGCGATCACCCGCTCCCGATCGCCCACCACGGCGACAGCCTCCTGAATCCGCCGCGCGACCACCTGCGGATGCTCGACGATATTCGTCGTCGTATCGATCGTTCCCGGAATCAGCACCATGTGATCCGGCAATGGATGCCGCCGCAGCGCCGCATACTCGTGCTGATGCCGCGGATTGGCGAATTCGATGCTGAGCGCGCCGACGTTTGCCTGATACAGCACCGGCAGGATCAGCTCCAGGGGCACGTCGTGGATGTGCGGCCCGTCCCAATTGCCCCAGCAGCAATGCAGGCGAACGCGATCGCGCGGGATGCCTTCGATTCCCTTGTTGATCGCCGCGACGTGCATCTCGGCGGCCTTCACGAACTCGGAATCGGAAAGATCGCGATAGAACATAGAGCGGTCCATCGCCAGGTCCGGCGAATCGATCTGCAGCAGTAACCCCGCCTTGTGGATCGCCAGATATTCATTGCGCATCTCGCGGGCCAGCGCATTGAGATACGCTTCCTGCGAGTTGTAGAACGCGTTCAGCATGGTGCTGGAGATAATCCCTGGAGAAGGCGCCGTCATGAAGCACTCGGCGAAGTTCGCCTCGCGCGCCGCGCGCTGCAGCCGCGCGAGCTCCTGCTCAATCGTCGCCGTATCCAGATAGTGCAGCTCCGCCTGCGCCTCGGGAGCGTTCTGCATCCGGCTGCGGTGCGGAAAGCGCCGCATCAGCAGCGCGACCAATTCCGGGAATTCCTCGAAATCGCGCCCGCGGCGGCGTTTCGATTCGCCCGCGAAGCCTGACATGCGCTGCGGCACATACGTCTGGAAGCCGACGCGCTGCTGCTCGCCGTCATTGGCGATATCGATGCCGGCCGCGGCTTGCTTGTCGACCACGCGATGCACCGCGAGATCCATCTCTCGCGCGAGCTGGTCTTTGTCGATCGCCTCCCCGTCTTCGCGCCGCACGAGAAGATCGGACAAAGTCTCATTGCGCGGCAGGCTGCCGACGTGGGTGGTCAGGATACGTTCTTTGCTGAGGATCATGTTTTATGGTGCGAGGACTTTGCCCCGCGTTTCGGGCAGCAAAAACGCTGCAATAGCCATGGTGGCATACGCGAGCCCGGCGAAGAGACCGATCGCCTCGCCCAGAGGCATCTGAGCCGAAAGCAGGCCGGCCAGCGTCGGAAACATCGCGCCCGTCGCCCGCCCGATCGCGAACACCCATCGGCGTGGGAATCACGAAGCTGTAGAGCTGGACGTCCCTCGCATCCAGCGCCCAGCCGCTCGCGCAAGCCACGGACACTCGCCGTTCTGTTTTTTTGAGAGTTGCTAGGTTGGCCGGACTCAGACTAGTTTGACGGGACCCTCAGTGGCAAGCCGTTGCGCCAAAACATTCGTGATACTGGAACGCCGAACTCGATGCCGAATGCGCGGCAGCAGTCCATTGTGTTGACATCAGCGCCCTCACCCACGATGATTTCCGCCAACGCTCCATCAACGGGAATGTATTCGTACTGGTCTACATCGCCGAATGCCACGATCCGGCATTCCTGCTCCGGTGCCCAAGCCGTATGTTTCGTAAAGAAGAGCGATCCCCGATGTCGCTCAAGATGCTCAACGGCGCTCTCCTCAGGTGGACGAGCCGCCCATGAACGATACTCGATGATAAGAGGAGTAGCCCCGGAGTGGTGATCAACGGGTGCATAGAAGACGTGTCCAAAATGGAGCCGGCCTTTAGTCCGGAGACGGGGTATGGAATTGGCTAATAGCCGCTGCCGATGCAAGACCAAAACGACTCCTCGATGATTCTCCGCATAGTGCGCCCACATCGTCGGATGGGTCCAACCCAGCGTATTGTGAAGTTCAACGTCACGAGGTTCCCGTCGTAAGGGGAAACCGTCGGAACAAAAGCATAGGACACGGCTCTTTCCCTTTATCCGGCCCGACATGTCTGATCCTATTTCAATCGATTGCCTGGGCCTCAGGGTCCCTTCGGGGCTGACGACGGTAAACAGCCATTCCTTTGCTTCTCTGGGATCGTTAACATCCGAGTAGGGCGATAGACGAAGTTGCCTACTTGGCAGGATGGATCTCAGCGCGGTTTCAGCCTTCGTGTAGTGATATAGGTACCTATTCCCTGCGAGGTTGGTTCCACCAAGTGAGGAACCGAGGTCGTCAATTCGGATGACGTCGTCTCTTGCGAGTGGCATTGGAATGAATCCCGACTTCGGGAAGCTGATCCCGTCCAAAATAGCCCACTTCACGGGACAATCGCCACCCGTCCAAATCACGTCACCGTTTGAGCGGATTCGAATCTCTCCCATTCCTCCATCGCGAGGAACGGGGAAGCACCATTCAACTTTCTGGTCCTCGGCGGTTGGATCCGCCCTACCGCCAGTCTGATCTTCCGTCGCGCCCATCAAGCTGAGAATATCAGGTGTTCCAAGACCTTCGAGGAAAGCGTTTTATGTCCGGTCAGGATGTGAGAACCAACTTCTCCGACGGCAAGTGCTTAATCCACTGAAGCTGCGCGGCAGTCTCCGGAACGGCTTCCCCGCGTGCCGCGCACACTACCTCTAACGCCTTGTCGACGCCCATGCCCGACGTCATCAGCACCCCTGCCGCGACGAGTCCCGAACGCCCGATGCCTTGCCGGCAATGCACCGCGACGTTCCTGCCTTCTTCGAGCGCGGCCGCAATCGTGCTGAACAAGAAAAGAGCCTCGCGTGTCGATGAAGGCACGCTGCGGTCCGGAATCGGGAATGAAACGAAACGAATGCCCGTCGATGCGGCGACCTCACCTTCGTGACTGAGTTCAAACTGCGCGGCCTCGTCCTGTTCGAGCAGCGAAACGACAACATCAAGATCGGCCTTGCGCCAGCCGTTGATCTCGTCTTCGAGCCAGTCTCCGCCGCGCGGGCGACTAGCAACGGCCAGCCTCCCCCGCCACGGGCCAGGGATCCAAAATAGCTTGGGTTTCATGGCTCTTTTTCCATTATCTCTCGCGGAAGCCGGTCAATGTCCTCGCCACGTTCGACAAGGACGCTGAGCCGATGATGGCCATCCAGGACCGTCCCATCCGCCCGGACCTTCAGCGAGCCCTTTTGACCGGGAGTAAGTGAGGTCTTCAAGTCGTTAGTCGAGAGGCGCCGAAACAAATCCAGTTTGACCCGATTCAACGCACTCTCAGAATGCAGAAACTTGAGGTTTGGTTCTCGTCTTGAGTCCATCGCGTCTATAGTGCAAGTTGGCCCGGAAGTATCTACGAAAACTTTGAGTCACCCATCGTTCGCGCGTCCATCCCCATAGACTCCAGCAACTTCTCCCTCCGCCCGACCCTCCCATCCTCTCTCGCCCGCTACCCTTTCCGCGCGAAGGAAATTAAGGAGTCCATCATGTCATCCGATCTCAAAATCAAAACTGCCCGCGCCAACGGCGCCAAGTCCCGCGGCCCCGCCACCCCGGAAGGCCGAGCCAAGTCCGCCCGCAACAGCCTCAGCCACGGCCTGTCCTCCAAGTCCGTCGTGCTCCCCGCCGAATCCGGCGAACAGTTCCAACTCCTCCTCGACGCCCACATCCAGCAGTTCCAGCCCGCTAACCCTGTCGAGATGGATCTCGTCGAGGCCATGGCCGTCGCCCGCTGGCGACTCCGCCGCATCTGGGCCATCGAAACCAGCCTGCTCGCACATGAACTCGAGCGCCGCGCCGAAGATATGGACGACGAGTTCAGCGAAATGTCCGCCGAAGATCGCCTGGCCTGGGTCTTTCAAAAGGTCGCGGACAACAACCAGAGCCTCTCGCTGCTGGCTCGTTACGAAGGCAACCTCAATCGCGCCTTCGACCGCGCCTTCAAGCAGTTGAACATTCTGAAATCCCAGCGGCAAAACGAACCCAAGCTCCAACCTCCCGCTGCCCGCAAGAATGCTCTACACTGGCCAGAGCGAGAAGTCAGAGGAGGACTGTCATGCGAAACCTCATCCGAAGCGTTACCTTATTTGCAGCAGGAATCGTTGTTGGAAGCTTCCTGATGCAGCCCGGCGAAGCTCAGCAGGATAAAGCCGCTCAGCAAGATGGGAACCCAGGCCTGCGCCTGAACCACGTCGGAATCTACGCCAAGGATTACGACGAGTCCATGCGCTTCTACACGCAAACCATGGGCCTCAAGGAAGCGTTCACCATCAAGGACGCCGCGGGCAAGCCCACGCTCACTTATCTGCAGATCAATAAGGACACTTTCCTGGAATTGGCCCCCGCCACCGCTCAGCGTCCCGTCGGACTCAGCCACGTTGGCATCTGGCCCGAGAATCTGGCCGCCACCGTCGCCTCCCTTCGCCAACATGGAATGAAGGTCGACGACCCTCGCACCGGCGCGACCCTCACCAGCATCACCAACGTGACCGATCCCAACGGCATCCGGCTCGAGTTGCTCGATTTCCTGCCCGGCTCGCTGCCCAAGAAAGCAATCGACGCTTGGAAATGAAACTCATATTCGTATTGGCGGCGGTTGCCGCGGTGGCGCAAACGCCAGATGCGGTCTTTCAATCGCGCTGCGCGACTTGCCACAGCGCAGGCAATGTCATGGGGGCGCCGCTGCCCGGGAACCTGCGGAAAATGTCCTCCAAGGCGATCCTCGCCGCGCTTGAAACCGGAAAGATGACCAGCATCGGCGCCGCGATGACGGCCGCCGAACGTGAAACGGTTGCCAAGATCGGAACGGCCGACGCTAAGCCCGTCGCATCGTCGCACTGCACGGGATCGCCCGCCCGATCCAGCGCGTCCTGGAACGGTTGGGCCGACGCCGCCAACACAAGATTCGCAAAAGTCTCGGGCTTGACCCGTCAGACTACGCCGAAACTGAAGCTCAAGTGGGCGTTCGGATTTCCAGGTGCGACTACCGCCTTCGGAACTCCCACCGTTGTCGACGGCCGCATTTTCGTCGGCGACGCCAATGGCATCGTCTATTCTCTCGACGCGCGCACCGGATGTACTTACTGGACCTACACTGCGATGGCGGGAGTCCGAGTCGCGCCGGCTATCGGCGGACAATCCGTGTACTTCGGTGACCTTCGTGGCAATGTATACGCCGTCAGCGTCGCCACGGGCTCTCTCATCTGGAAAGTGCGAGCCGAGGACCATCCCCTCGCTGTGATCACTGGATCGCCGAAGCTCGATGCGGGCCGCTTATACGTTCCCGTGTCGGGTCGAGACGAGTCCATCGCCGCCACCAATCCATCTTATGAGTGCTGCACGTTCCGCGGAAGTGTCGTCGCGATCGATGCGGCCACCGGCAAGCGGATCTGGCAGGCCTACACCGTTCGCGAGGAGCCCAAGGTCACCGGGCAGAATGCCAAGGGTGTCAAGACCTGGGGACCATCGGGCGCGGTTCCATGGTCGTCGCCCACGCTAGACCCGAAGAAGAGAGTGCTGTACATCGGCACGGGCGTGAACTACTCCAACCCGCCGACCGACACCAGCGATGCGATCCTCGCCTTCGACATGGACTCCGGCCGCCTGCTCTGGTCGCGCCAGTTCACCGGCGGAGACAGCTACAACTTCGCGTGCGGTGTGGCGGACAAGGCCAATTGTCCGAAGCTGCCGTTCGTCGATTCCGACTTCGGCCAATCGCCTGTCCTGCGCAATCGTATTCTGTTCGCGGGCGACAAGGGCGGTACCGTTTATGCTCTCGATGCCGATCAACAGGGCAAGCTTCTTTGGAAGCACAAAATCGCATCGGGCGGCGTGAACGGCGGCTTCATGTGGGGCGCCGCGAGCGATGCGCAGGGCGTCGGCTACATCGGCATCTCCGACTTCACTGCCGGAAAGCCTGAAGTCGGCGGCGGCCTGGTCGCCTTTCAACTCAAGACCGGCGAGAAGCTTTGGATGACGCCCGCTCCCAAGCCCGCCTGCATCGGAACCGCTGGATGCAGCGCCGCGCAGTCCGCGCCAGTAACCGTGATCCCGGGCGTCGCGTTCCTCGGATCGTCGGACGGACACATTCGCGCGTACGAAACAACCAAGGGCGCGATCGTCTGGGACTTCGACACCGCGAAGGACTTCGAAACTGTCAACGGCGTCCAGGCCCACGGCGGCTCGATCATCAGCATGGGGCCGGTAGCCGCCGGTGGGATGCTCTACGTAACGTCCGGCTACGCGGGAAACGGGATGCCCGGTAATGTGCTCTTGGCGTTCTCACTTCCACGCTGAATACACTTGCTTGCTCACCAGCTGCGCCGGATTCGCACCGGGCCGCGGACGGAACTTCTGCACGCGTCCGCTGTCGACTTCGGCCGTGTAGAAGTTGCCTTCCTGGTCGACGCTGAAGCCGTGCACGCCCCAGAAGCCGCCGGGGAAGTCGCCCCAGATGCCCCACGAGTACAGGAACTTTCCGTTGAGATCGTACTTCAGCATCTTCGAAGTCCCGCGATCGGCAGCCCACAGGGTCCGATCCGCGCCGATATACAAGAGGTGGATGTCTGACGGGTCCGCACCCATGCTGAATTCGTAGAGATACTTTCCGTTTTCGTCGAACACCTGAATGCGCTTGTTGCCGCGATCGTTCACGAAGACGCGGCGCGTCTGCGGGTCGACGGCGATGCCGTGCACGTTGTTCATGTATCCCGGGCGTTTTTCATTTGGAGGAGTTCCGGCCTTTCCCCAGTCGAGGAGGAACTTGCCGTTCTTATCGAACTTCGCGACGCGGGTTCCGTTGTAACCGTCGGCCACAAACATGGTGCTGTCGGGGAGCCAGGCCAGGAACGTCGGACGATTGAAGTGCGTTCCATCGGCGCCGGTCACTTTGGGTGTGCCGATGGTCTGGACCAGTTGCTTCCCATCGTGCGTGAACTTATAGACGACCCCCATGTGATCGTCCACGATCCAGATGTGCTTTTCCGGATCGTAGGGGTTGATCGCAACGAAGTGCGGACGCTGCAGGATCTTATCCCACTGGGTCCACCGCTCCACGATGTTGCCGTTCGCGTCGGCGATGACGATGCAATTCTCCCACTTGGCATCCACGCCGACGGTTCCCGACCAGCCATCGGTGGGCGCACCGGGGATGGATCCAGTCGCTCCGCCGCCGGGCAAGGAAGCAGTGGTCGCATCGCGCCAGGGCAGGCGGCCGATGGGGAATTGAATGCTCGGGCCGAATTCCGGCAGCAGCTTTGTTCGAGGGCGTTTTATGTTGGGCAGCTCGCCGCGGAAGAGCATGATGATGCGGTTGGGACTCTCGGCATAGACGGCCTGACCCGCGCCGAAAGTCCACTTGTCGTTGCCGGGAAGAGTGCTGATATCCTTCGGCCATCCCTTCACGATGTCGTACTGGCCGAACATATCCTGACCGCCTTTGGGTTGCGCCAGGAGGACACTTGCAGCGGCCAGCAGTAGTAAGATTTTATTCATCGAGTGGTTCCACCTTCAAGATTGACGCTCCGTGGTTATTGCCGATCCATAATACCGGCTTCGGGCCGGAATTATCCACGAACACTCTGCGAATATTCGTGAAGCGAGGCATCAGGTATTCGGTAAACTGCCCCGATTTCGGATCCAGACGCAGCACGCGGTCTGAACTCATCGATCCGGTCCAAGCATACCCTTCTCTATCCAGAGTCACGTCGTAGGGCGCGCTGAACGGCGTCGGAGCTTCCCACTCTTTGAAGCGCTCGGTCTTAGTATTGAACATGGCGATCCGGTTGCCGCGGTATTCGCCGATCCAGAGCCGGTCCTCGGCATCCATTTGAGCACGGCGCGGGGCGGACGCGTGCGTGGGAGTCTGGAACAGCTTGATCTGCCCGGACTTCGCATCGATGCGGCCGATGTGCTCGCCGTAGAAGTCGGTGAACCAGGCGTTGTTGTGCGAGTCCGGGATCACGTCGTAGATGTTATGATTCTCGCCTGGATTGGCGTCCTTGAACGGAGCGAAATCCTCAAACTTGCCGGTGGCCGGATCGAGGCGATGAATCATGGCGAAGCCATTGTTCTGGAGCCAGACCTTGCCGTCCACATCACTGCTTTGCGGCGACGCCATGTTGATTTGCGTCATGGCCTGGTTGAACTCGCCGGTGAGCGGGAACATCTGGAACGTTTCGGTTCTGGGATCGAACTTCGCGACGGCGGCCTGGAAGCTCCCGCCGAACCAGAGATTGCCCTGGCGATCCGCGCGCAATCCCAGCTCGCCCAGCGGCCATCCGGGCTTGGTGATGGGAATCGAGAATTCCGTCAACTTCATGGTCCTGGGATCGAACCTGCCGATCTGCTGCTCGCCGAAGTTCGAGTACCAGACGATACCTGCCGAGTCGACAAGGACGTCATGAGGCTGGATGGTTTTGCGGGGCAGATCGTATTCGGTGATGATCACCTGCGTGCCGTTACCGCGGGGGCGGGGCAGCGTCTTGAGGGCGTAATTCCAGGTGGGCTGCGTACTCAGGTTCACCGAACTCATGTAGGCGGCCTGGCGCTCGCGGGCCAGGCGCAGGCTCTCACCGCGGTTTTCGAGCAAGCGCGGCGCCTTGCGGTGCTGCGCCTTCAGAGGCGTCGACTGATTGGCGTACGTGCTCATGCGCTCCATGACCTGGATGAATTCGGCGGGAGTGTGGCGCGAGCGCGTGATGAAGTCCAGGCGGTGGCAATTCACGCAGTTGAGCAGGAAGCTTTTCTGGTCGTCGGGGCCGGGCATGCTGAGGAGCCACTCGGCGTTGGAGAGCTGCGAGGCGAGGTCCTTGGTTTTGGCGAGCCTCAGGTCGGCTGAGGCGGTCTGGTTGGAAGCGATGTCGATGGGGCCGGGGTCTTCGAGATCGTAGCCTGTTGCACGGACATGGAGCGTGTAGCGGCCGGGCTCGAGGCGGGTGCGAGGAAAGGTGTATCGTCCGCCGAAGTCGGTGACGACGGTGATGGTGACGGGTGTGTTCGCACGTTGCGCGCTGACCAGGACGCCTTCCATAGGACCTTCGCCGGCGGACCGAACGAATCCGGTGAGGGTCTGGCCGTGTACAACCGCAATGGCTCCGAGGACCAGCACTATGCGGTGTGCGGCAAGCATCATCATGCGAAGTTTACTCCAAAGTCGTAAAGGTCACAACCTGTGCTCGGGTTAGGAGATAGATTACGTCGGAAACGCCCGTCGCCGACGAACCTAATGTGAGCAGGGCTAGCAGGTTGCGGATCGTTATGCCGGCGTGTGCCGGGCACTGCCGAGTTAGACCAGATTGAGAAACCGGTTCCGGCGGCGCCTGGGTCGCGTTGAATGTTTGATCCGCTATGCTCAAAGAGCCCATTCGTGAGCCGGGATTCGGATTCGCCGCGAAGGCAGCCGAATGCCCGCCCGACCAGCAGATGGAATCGTGGCTGCGGATGGACGCGCAGCGCATATCGCACTCCGCGCAGCTTCTGTGTGCTGAGGCGGGAACACGGCGTGCCGTCCTTCAAGCACGGAAGAACGCAACCGGGCTGGTCCGAGGCAGAAGGTCTAGTACACGCCGTCCAGGATCGCCTGGCAGACATACTCCTGCAGTTCCCAGCCGGGCGCAAGCGTAAAGGACCGCGTGAACGTATACGGCTTGGTGAACGCCTTCGCGTCGTCGATCGTTAACTCGACATTGAGATGCCCCAGATCGGGCCGCTTGTAGCGCTCGGTCAGATGCATCGCTTCGCTGTGGGGCTTGCCGGTGGCATCCAGCCAGGTTTTGTCGTTGAAACCCACCGTGTCGACCACCAGCGTGTCGCCCTCCCATTTGCCGTTGGAGAGACCGGTATAGCTCTCGGGCTCAACGTCCAGGTTCGGCTTGCGGCCATCCAGGAAGAATCGCCGGTAGCTGTGCGTGTTTCCTTCCCACAGCAGCGCGATCATATTGGGACCCTGCACGATTTTATACGGCAATGGGTTGACGCGGACCGCGCCATCGGGCAGACAGAATTTCTCGGGATCGTCCTTGCCCTTCTTCGCCTTCCGCTCGTCGTAAATCTTCTTGAACGGAGGCCGATAGGAAGGGTCGCTCGGCAATAGAGTGCTGGTGGGAACCCACACACCGGACAGATCCACCGTCTTCGTGTCCGCATTTCGGGGCGTGGGGCCGGACGGAGGCGCGGGAGGCTTGCGAGCCTTAACCGGCGGCACGCCATTCACCAGCCGCTTGGTCTGCTCTCCTGAAGACTCCAGAGTGGCATCCAGATGCCCGGGATCCTGGTTGTTCTCGTTGCAGACGTACTCCGTCATATCGAAATCGGGTTCCAGAGTCGTGGTTCGATTGATGACCCACGGCCCGTTCAACGCTCCGGGATCGTCGATGGTCACCTTCATTTCCATGTTCCCGTAGTCGATGCGGTGGAACGCCTCGGTCAGGTGCATGTCCTTGGTATGGGGCGTCCCGGCGAAATCGTACCAGGATTTTTCGAAAAAGCTGACCGTATCCACCACCAGCGTATCTCCGTCCCAGTGGGCGCGGGAATCGCCGTAAAAGGTCGGCTTCAGATCCTGGGGATGGCTGCTGCCATCCACGAAGAACTGGCGATACATGTGGGTATTGCCCTCAAACAGCATCAGCACCAGCTTGGGCGTGGCGAAGAAGGACGTGTGGTACGGAGCCGCGCGCGGCGGGCCTCCCGGAAGGCAGCGCGCTTCGAAATCCTCCGCGCCTCCGTGCTCCCTGTGCTCGGCGACGATCTTGGCGGCCCAGGGCTTCATGTTGGGAGCATCCTGGCCGCTTCCGCCGAATCCGTTCCAGACTCCGGTGAGATCGGGCTTGCCGTCGGAAAGGCGTGGCAGCGGTCCGGCCGGCCCCTTCTTAGCGGCTCGACCGCGACCCCGGCCTTGCGGCGGAACCGGACCTTTGTCTTGCGCGGTAGCGAGGCTCAGGAACGTGACCGCCGCCGCCGCGGCCACAAGTATAGTTAGGTTCTTGCGCACGTATCATTCCCCGCGGCTATTGATTGGCCGGACCGTTTCCGCCCGAAGATCCTGCGAACACACGGCGGCCATCCGACAACACCACGCTCCGGGCATTGGCGGAATTCGAGCCGTCCTTGGCGAGCGACCCTTCGACCGTAATCTGGTCGCCCTGCTTCAGCGAATCCTTGCGCCAGCCCTGCTTGAGCAGGACGGGAATCGCGCCCAGTTCGAAGTTCCAGTTGACCACCTTGCCGTCGGGTCCCTTCACGTCGACATAGAAGCGCGCGTGGGGATTCATCCACTCCATCTTGGTGACGACCCCCGAGATCTTAATGGGCTTCCTGGCGTCATATTCCGCCGCGAAGGAATGGTGCGCGAGTAAGGGAAGCGCGCCTGTGAGCAGGCCCAGACCCGCCAGGAGAACACCAAATTTGACTCTCATCCCGATAGCCTCCACCGTGAATTTAAGGAACGTGAACAAGCTCTGCTCCTCAATACGCTACGCGGTGCAGCAGCCGGTGTCAAGGCCCCTGTTCCAATGCGTCAAATGCGATCCATCAATCGCACGCTTCGGTGATACAAATGGATTCGAGCGTCCGCCCGACGGGCGGTGCGGGAAGCCCGGCGGCCGTCATCAGCTTGCGCAGCAGCAGCCCTGTCTCGGGATGCGCGATCGCCGATTGCACCCCGACGCGGACCAGTCCATCGGCGTAATCCACCGGTTCCCACGTGTGGATGGCCAGCTTGCCGCCGCGGTTGTCGGTGTTGCCGTAATCCCGGATGTTGAGCTTGGCGCCGTGATCCACCAGAACCTGTACCACCGCCGTGGCGCCCTTGTGCGCGGCGCCGTGCAGCGCGACGCGCCCTGTGTCGGCCTGCGCATTCGGGTCGAGACCCAGGTCCAGCAGCAACTTCACGGCTTCGAGCGTTTGTTCGGGCGACCACTCATAGGTGATGCCTTCCACCCAACCGATACCGGAGGCCACCTGCAGCGCCGTCACATGCAGCACGGTCTCGATCTTCGGATCGGCGCCGTGGGCCAGCAGAAGCTTCATCAGAGTAATGTCGCCGGACTGGGATGCGCGCAGGAAAGCGGTCGCGCCGTTTTCATCCAGCCACTGGTTCGTGAACACCGTACGGGTTTCCGTGCTGTCCTTCATCCGGGCATTGACATCGGCCCCGTGGTCCAGAAGGAGCTTGATGAAATCCAGATGATCCATGTCAGGCTTGCGGACAGGATAATCTCCGGATTCGATATTGCGGTTGTCCGTGGCAAGATAAAGCGGGGTCCAGCCGCCCTTGTTGGTGAGATTCACGTCGGCGCCGTGGTCCAGCAGATACGCTCCGAGCTTGTAGTACCGGTTCTGCGTCGCCACCAGCAAGGGGCTCCAGCCGTATCCCGTGACCTGGTTCACGTCCGCTCCCGCCGCCAGCAGGACTTTGACGGAATCGAGATCGTCGGAGCGGACCGCATAGACCAGCGGCGTCAGCTCGCCGCCATCTTTCACCACCGCGCGTCCACGGCCGAATCCGCCAAAACCGAACGCGGCGGCTGTGGCGTCGTCTGCAAAATCCGCTTGGCCCGTGCCGTCCGCGGCAGCTGCACCAGCAGCTCCTCTGCCGCCCCGGCCGCGGCCACGCCCTTGCGCCCCTCTACCACCGGCGGCCCCCACACGACCTGCGCCCAATGGCGGCGACGCTTGCCCGGCGGCCAGCGCAGCACCCTGAGCGGCCACCTGCTTCCTGGGATCGCTGGATTTACCGAGCGCCGGCCCTCGTCCGCGCTCCGCCGGATTCGACCGGGCCTTGATATCCGCGCCGCGCTGGAGCAGAAGCTGGATCGCGGGGGCATGGCCCTGGTCCGCGGCCCACATCAAGGGGGTCGTCCCGCGCAGAGTTTCCTTCGCATTAATTTCCGCGCCGTGGTCCAGCAGCACCTTCATCGCATCTACATTGCCGGTGCGCGATGCTTCCATGAGAGGAGTCCGTCCCAGCGGGAGATGCTCGTTGGGATCGGCGCCGCCCTGGATCAGAGCTTCCACGATGGCGGCGTCTCCGTTGACGCTCGCCAGCCACAGCGGTGTGGCCCCATCGCGGTTGGCGGCCTTGGGATTCGCGCCGGCGCGAATCAGGAGATCCACCAGCTCTTTATCGGACCGGAATACCGCCCAGTGAAGCGCTGTGGCGCCATCGCCCTGGGGCGCATTCACATCGGCGTGTTGCTCGACGAGTTTCCGCACGGCCGCCTGGTCCCCGTGCATGGCCGCGTCGGCAACCTCGGAGCTCCCGGCGGCCAGGCTGACCATCGACGTTCCCAGGAACAAAGACAGAAACAACGACAGCGACGCGCGTCTCATAGATCCCCTACAGGTTCTCCAGATGGCCGATGCTATCGCCGATCTTGTCCTGGTGAATGTCGTACATATCCAGCAAGGTCAATAACAGATTGCCGGTGGGCACTTGTCTGGTCGGATACGCCAGATGACGCCCGCCCTTGAGCTTCCCGTTCAATCCGCCTACCAGTACATGCGGCACATCGTAATGGACGTGCTGATTGGAGTTCCCCATGTTGCTGCCGTAGAGAACCAGGGAATGATCGAGCAGCGTGCCATCGCCGTCATTGGTTTTGGCCAGCTTGTCGACGAGATGGGCCAGCATCTTGACGTGATACTGGTTGATTTTCGACAGCGTGGCAATATTCCTGGGATCCTCGCCGTGATGCGACGCACCATGGAACCCCGCGGTGGGCGATTCGCTTTCCGGGTAGGTGCGGCCGGTGAGGTCGCGTGCGAACAGCAGCGTACCCACGCGCGTGATGTCCGCTTGAAAGGCCAGAGCCAGCAGATCGAACTGCAGCTTGATGTGCTCGTCGAAGGTTTGCGGCACGCCGATCGGTACGCTCATATCGGTGGGCGCGACGGTCGAGGCCTCCATGGCGATATCCAGCCGGCGTTCGATCTCGCGGACGTCCTCGGTGTATTGGTCCAGGCGGTTGCGGTCGCCGGCGCCGACTTCGGCACGAAGACGGGAGAGGCTGCCTGACAGGGAGTCCAGAATGCTGCGATCCCGCTTGCGCCGCGCCGCGCGCTGCTCGACGGAACCGCCGTCTCCGAACATGCGCTCGAACACCACCTGCGGATTCAGCTCCATCGGGAGCGGATCGGTCGGTGAGGACCAGGAGATGGTATTGGTGTAGGTGCAACTGTAACCCTCGCCGCAGTTGCTCGAATTCGCGCCGGGGTCTTCGACCGCGAGCTGCATGGACGGCATCAGGTTCTGCCCGCCGATCTTTTGCGCGATGATCTGATCGATGGTGGTGCCCGCGTACACATCCGCGCCGGCCGTCTTCTTGGGTTTGTTCGCGCACAAAAATGCCGCGGCCACCCAGTGGTCCGCTCCGGTCGCGCCCGGAGGCGGTTCGGACGAGCGGGAATGCAAGCCGCTCATGATCACCGTCTGATTCACGAACGGTTCCAGCGGTTTCCAATTGAAGGGAAGCACGGCGTCCAGTTTGCCTTCGGTGCTGGGGACCCAATAGCCGGGCGCCGCGCCGTGCGGCACGAAGCAGCCGACAAATCGAGGCTTCGGCGTGGCCGCGGTTTGCGCCAGCGCCGTGGACGCCGGAATCATCGCTTCGAGCAAGGGCAGCGCCAGGATACCGCCGCTGCCACGCAGAATCGTCCGGCGGGAAATGTGTTTTTTGGTGTTAATAAACATTGCCGTTTTGTCTCCTCATTCTTCCTTACTTAGCGGGCCGCCAGCTGCTGATGACTATCGGCTGGTTTCGTGTTCATTTGGAATGCCGGGCTCTTCACGATCCCGAGTACGATCGCGGAAAACTTATACTTGCCGGGGGCGGAATCGCGCACAATCGACCGCACCAGCGGCATGTCCTGATATTCGACTCCGCGGCCCAGAGCGTAGGTGAGCATTTTCTCGGTAACCACCCGTACGAACTGATCTTGATGGCGCACCAGCATTGCGCGCAGACTCGCGACACCATCCACTTTGGTCCCGTCCACCAGGACGCCGCTCGCATCGATGGCGTTATCTCCGTCCTGTAGCCGCCAGGTGCCCACGGCGTCGAAGTTTTCGAGCGCCAGTCCGAGTGGCTCAAAGATCTTGTGGCACGACGCGCAGACCGGATTGGTGTGATGCAGTGCCATGGTCTCGCGCATGGTCGGCACTCTCGCATTGCCGGTGGAGTCCACCGGCTTGTCCTTGATGGCCGGAACGTTTGGCGGAGGGTCCGGCGGGCTGATGCCGAAAAACGTTTGCAGGAACCACTTGCCCCGGGCGACCGGCGATGTGCGCGCCGCGTTCGACGTCACCGTCAGTAGCGCTCCCTTCCCCAGCAGGCCGCGCCGCATGTCCAGCTCCGCGGGCAAAATTACGCGGCGGAATTGCGGGCCATAGATGTTCGGGATCCCATATTCTTTCGCCAGACGCTCATTGACAAAGGTGTAATCCGCGGTCAGCAGATCCAGAATGCTGCGATCTTCGGAAGCAATGCTGCCGAAGAACAGCTCAATCTCGCGCTTATAGGCCGCCCGCAGGTTGTCATCGAAATCCGGAAACAGATTGACCACCGGCTCGCTGGTTTGCAGCGAGCGTACGCCCAGCCATTGCCCGGTAAAGTTGGTGATCAGCGCCTGGGACTTCGGATTCGCCAGCATGCGCCGCACCTGTTTCTCAAGTACCGCTGGGTCCTTGAGTTTGCCTTCCGCGGCCAGATCGGTCAACTCGTCGTCGGGAACGCTGCTCCACAGGAAGAACGACAGCCGGGAAGCCAGCGCCAGATCGCCGATGCGGTAGCTTTTGCCGGCGGCCAGTCCGGCGGGTTCCGGTTCGGCACGATACACAAATTCCGGATCCGCGAGCACCCGCTGCAACGCTGCCTCGATGCCGTCATCGAAGCTTCCGCCATCGCTCCGGCCTTCCTTATAGAACTTCATCAACGATGTCAGATCCGCGGGTGTCGCCGGGCGGCGGAACGCATGTTTCACAAGCGATGCCACGATGGTCCGCGCGCAGGACGCTTCGTCTTTTGCGGAAGCCGGGCGGCACACGAAAATCTTCTTACGGGCAGCCGTGTCACTGGCGCCCTTGGAGCCGTAGGGCCCTTCGATCCAAACCTGGCCGACGTGCGGATAGAACAGAAATCCCGGTATGGAGCCCGGCGTGTTCATGGTCCGCTGAAAGGGCTTGTTCACTTCGCTGTCCGGCACATCGTTGGTGGCCAGGAACGTCACGCCGACGGTGTGCAGGCCCGCCTTGACCGGGATGCGCGGGGTTGATTTGCCGTTGCCCGTGGTGTTTGAAATTTCCTTATCCCAATCGAACAGCTTCACCCGCTCGCCGTCGACGGTGACCTCGAGCTGCTCGCCCTTGATGCCGCCCAGAACAGCCTGGAAATACCCCGTGACGCCTTTGACCTTGAAGGTATATTCGCCATCGGCGGGAAATTGATACTTGATCAGGATGCCGCCGCGGGTTCCGAACGGCAGCCCTTCAATGTGATAGTTCTGCGCCGTGTCCGCGGGCACCTCGAAGACGGCCTGCGTGGGCGCCGATACATCTCCAACCGCCAGACGGCTGATCTTTCCCGCCGCCGACAAATACGCCTCCATCAACGCCGGGGACAACGTGAGCGCGCCCGCGATGTTGTCGAACCCATGGGTTGAATCGTCGGGAGGCAGGAATTTGGTGGCGTCCACCTGGAGCGCCAGCACGTCACGAATCGAGTTCGTATATTCGGTGCGGTTGAGCCGGTGCAGGCCGGGCGCCGGCAGATAGGTGGCCGCGCTCCGATCGAGTTCCTTCTCCATCCAGGAAACAAACGCCTCAAGCGTGGCAGGATCCGGCCGCGGCATACCAGCCGGCGGCATCATCCCCGCCCGAAGTTTCCGCACCACCTTTTCGCCGATCTCGGCATGGTCCCCGAGGTGTGCCAGATCCAGTTTGTCCAACGCCAGGTTGCCCGTCAGCAGCTTGGCGTTGTGGCAACCCACACAATACCGGTCGACGAGCGCACGCTGTGGGGAGGCGTCTGCCGCCTGTGCCCGCGCCGCGAGGGGCTTTGGCGCCGGCGCGGTCTGGGCAGACTGGCCGGAGACACGAATCGCCACCAGGGTCATCCCGCAGGCGATTACGAGAAGTATCGATTTCACAAACCCTCCAGCCGCAGCATCAGATTCTCGCACGCAATCTTGTCCCGCTGATCATATCATTCTGTGTCTTCATTTGCCACCGTATAGGACGATCGCAGAACCCGTCAGGTAACATACAATCGGGGATGGCAAAAGGAGACGATATGAAACGACTTGCCCGGGCGGCTGCCACTGCAATGGGACTGATCTTCCTGATCACGGCTGCTGCGCTGGCACAGGACAAACCGAAGCCACCCAAATCCGTCCGTCTCTACGTATTCGATTGTGGAACGCTGACCATGAGCGCTCCGGCCACGTTCGGATTCACGAAAGAAGAGATCGGCGAGAAACAGCCTTTTGCCGTGCCCTGTTATCTGGTGGTGCATCCGAAAGGAACGCTGATGTGGGACGTTGGCGTGATCCCGGACAGCCAGGTCAACGGAACCACGCAGGGAATCTCAACCGTCACGAAAACGCTGAAGTCACAATTGGCGGAGGTGGGCTACTCGGCGGCCGATATCAAGTACCTGGCTCTCTCCCATCTGCACTCCGATCACACGGCCAACGCCAATGACTTTGCGGGCTCCACCTGGCTGGTTCACCAAAACGAGCGCGATGCTATGTTCGCGCCAGCGCCGGCAGGAGGCCGCGGCGGACGCGGAGGCCCGATGGCGTCCGCCACCTACAGCAAGCTGAAGGACAGCAAGACGACCATTCTCACGGACAAAGATTACGACGTATTCGGCGACGGGACAGTGGTGATCCAATATGCTCCAGGCCACACGCCCGGTCATCAAATTTTGTTCCTGAGGCTGAAGCAGTCCGGACCGATCCTCATCGCGGGTGATCTTTACCACTTGCCCCAGGAAATCACCATGCACCGGTTTCCGACCTTCGAATTTGACAAGGAACAATCGGCTGCCTCGCGCGCGAAGGTAGAAGCTTTCGTGCAGCGGACCGGCGCCCGCTTGTGGATCGAACACGATCTGGCCACCTTCAAACTGTTGAAGAAGGCTCCGGCGTTCTACGAATAGCGCCGATGGGATTGAGGGCAATCGCCTCGACCTGCTCTTTCCCCAGCGGTGAATGCCACCCAGCCCTCCACCGTTTCGATATAATTCCGGCATGCGCAAAGTGCTTGTGCTCGCGACGATCGCGATCGCGGCGGTGGCCCAGGCCCCGGACAGCTTTTACTCCGCAATCCGGGCAAACAATTTAACGCAACTGAAAGCCTTGGTCGATCCAAAGTCCGACGCCGGCGTTGCCGACAGTCGTGGAATCACTCCTCTGATGTACGCCGCCGAGATCGGCTCGCTCGACGCCATGCGCCTGTTGATCGATAGCGGAGCCGATGTCAACGCCCAAAACGCGTTCGGCTCCACGGCATTAATGTGGTCCGTTTCGGATCCGGCCAAGGTTCGACTGCTGCTCGATCATGGCGCGCAAGTGAATACAGCCGCGAAGAGCGGCCGGACGGCGCTGATCATCGCGGCATTCACCAATCCGTCGGTCGAGGTCGTGCGGCTTCTGCTGGCCAAGGGCGCAAAGGCGGATGTCATGGACCATCGGCACGTTACCCCTCTCAACGCCGCCACTTTCGGCAACGACACCGCCACAGTTCGCCTCCTGCTCGATGCCGGAGCCGACATGGACACACCGGACACCTTCATTGGACTGACCCCTCTGATGAACGCCGCCGGAAACCGGAACCTCGAGGCAGTGAAGCTGCTCATCGCGAAGGGCGCCAAGGTGAACGCCGTCTCGAAAACCGAGGGCCTGCCGAAGATTCAGACCGGAACGGTTGAATTTGGCGGATGGACTCCGCTCCTGATGGCCGCCGCGTTCGGACCGCCCGAAGCGGTCAAGGCGCTGCTGGCCGCCGGCGCGAAAATCGACGCTCAGGATTACCGCGGCTTCACGCCCTTGATGCTGGCGGTCGGCACGGACCGGTACGACCGGCGCACGGTGAAGCTGGTACTGTCTCACGGTGCCGACCTTCGTCCCACCAATCATGCCGGTGAGACCGCACTCGACTGGGCCTACAAATTCGCGGACCCGGAAGTCATCCGATCCCTGGGCGGAACGCCGAAGGACCTGGCCAAGCCCGTTCGCGTATCGGACGAGTTGCCGGACACCCGCACCGCCATCGCGCGCAGCATTCACCTGCTTGACAGCACGAGCGATCGATTCTTCAAAAAGAGCGGGTGCTTCGCCTGCCATGAGCAGCCTCCGGCGGAGTTTGCCGCGGCTGCCGCGCGCGCCAAAGGCATTCCGGTGGATGAGAAGGCGTCCCACGAACGCATTCTGCAAATCGCTTCCACCATCAACCCCGTTGCCTTGGAAGGCGCGGCCGCACTGGGCGGCGCGGATAACAACCTGTACGCCGTCGAGGCTTTGGTGCGCTCCGGTTATGCGCCCAATCGCATCACGGATTATCTCGCGGCGAACCTGGCGGCATCGCAGGGCGGCGACGGCGGATGGCACCTCCCCGGTTATTCGCGATCCCCTCTGCAGGACAGCGACTTTTCACGAACGGCCATGGCCATCCGGGCATTGAAGACCTACGGCACTCCCGGTCGCGCCGGCGAGATGAAGCAGCGCATGGAGCGCGGTAAACAATGGCTGATGCATGCTGAGCCGGTGATCCTCGAGGATATGGATATGCGCCTGGTGGGAGCCGCCACGGCGGGTGCGAGTGCTGCCGAGCTTCGCAAACTCGCCCAGCCGATCCTCGCGCTGCAACGCTCCGACGGCGGTTGGGCACAGCGCCAGGCGTTTCCGAGCGACGCCTATGCCACCGGCATGACCGTGTGGGCCCTGAACGAAGCCGGCGTGATGCGGCCGGACGCCAAGGCTGTAAAGTTTCTGCTCGGCACCCAAAGCCCGGATGGCTCCTGGCATGTCGCCAGCCGCGCGACAAAGTTCCAACAGTATTTTGAGAGCGGCTTCCCGTACGAACACGATCAGTGGATCTCCACGATGGCCACCGGTTGGGCAACCGATGCTTTAGCTTTGTCGCTGGACCGCTAAAGTCCGCCCGTGCTTACTTGCTGGAGAGATGCGAAGCGTCTTTCTCGTTGTCGGCGCACACAAAGTCCAGCAGGTCGGTATCGAGCTTGATGCGCTGAGTGAGCTTCACGGTCCACGGCTTGGTATAGGCCTTGGGATCGTCCACGGTGATCTCGATTTCCAACGTTCCGAAGTTGGGGCGCCGGAACCGTTCCGTTAATTTCGCCGCGTCCGTCATGGGATTGCCGGTTGCATCCAGCCACATGCCGTCGCGGAAACCGTTGGTCTCGACCACCAGCGTGTCGCCTTCCCACTTGCCGCTGGAGTAGCCGTTCCACGATGGATTCGGATCTGCCGGCAGTGGCCGTCCATCGGTAAAGATCTGCCGGAAGCCGGTGTCGAATTCGTTCATGAGGATCAGCAGTCCCGGGGTTTGCGCTATTTTCCTGGGTCCATTCCAAGTGTGCAAGCGGACTGGCCCGATGGGAGTACAGCGGGACACCGGATCGTTCACGCGCTGTTCGGAGCGCCGAGCCTTCACCAGATCCGAGGCCCAAGCCTGATAGGGCAAGCCTTCCTTCAGGCTCGCGGCAATGTTGACGAACTCGTCGGAAACCGGCTCACAACCCGGAAAGTTGGGGTTGCCTTCGCGCTTGGTTTGCATGACCCATAGGCCCGAAAAATCCGGCTTGCCGCCGGCCCTGCGCGGGCACGCTGCGGCGAGATCCGGCTTTCCATCCCGCGTGCGAGGAACCCCAGCCGTGGGATAGTTCATCCACTGTGCATTCAGCGGGCAAATCAGCGGACAAAGCAAAAGCCCGAAAACCAAGCCTTGCAGGGCTGCGATTCCTAGTTGCATCACGGCACCTCCGTAACGCAGTATACCTGCGACACCTCGTGCGGCGCGGTCTTTATTTCTTCGGCTCTGCCCATGCGGAGGTATATCCAAAGGGCATCCACTTCACCATGCCTTCCACGCGAGAAATGGCTCCGTTGTCGATCTTAATCAACTGCGGAACCATGTATGTACCGGGCACGAGCTGAGACGCGGGCAATTTGGCTGTGCTGGCGCCGGGATTGTCGATCATGGCCACCGCCAGGACGACTCCCCGCTCGGCGTCGGCCACCAGGATGCGCCGGTCGCGGACCTTGGTCGTATGGTTGTAGAGGCCGTTGGGGGCGGTCCCATCGCCATCCATCTTTCCATCCAACTGCGCGGCGCAGCCTAAACTTTCCTGGACGGCGTTGTCGCGGCGAGTGCACCCGGGGGCGAATCGCACACCCTTGCTGCTATGCCGTTCCAGCCCGTCGAAGTAGGCGGTCATCAAGGTTGCGGGGATGCTCGTGGCTCCGGTCTTTTGGAACACCGGATCGAGCGTGCCGAGGGAGGAAGCGGCCTTAAACTCGACCGGCAGCGGCGGGCGCATGAGTGTCACCGTGCCGCCGCGCGGACCCTGCGATTCTTCCCGCACATCGATCGCTTCGATCTCAGTGATTTTTCCGCGGGCTACTTTGATTCGAAGCGCCAAGACGCCCGAGGTACCGTTCTCATTGGTGACGCCCCAGTAAGCGGCCGTTCCGCTGGCCGGATCGGCGAAGCGCGCGGCGTAGTCGCCGGAACCCGGCATCTCGATCTTGCCGGCTGTCCCCCACAGGCCGTCGCCGAGTGCGATGAACTGCCCGTTCTCGGAATAGCGCACGCCCTTGGCCAGCGGCAAGCGCGAGGCATCATGCGCCAGCATCGCCTGGAGCACCTGCTCCACCAGGCTGCCGAGGCACGCGCGATTGCACGGGCTGGCAGTGGTCCGGTTATTGCCGGCTCCGCTCAAATTCACCGGAGGGCCCGCGTGGAATGGCGAACTCATGCCATAGGGAACCTCGGTCAGGGTCATCTCAATGCGGTACAGCTTGTCGCCCCGCAAACGGAATGCCTCGCTGGCGTGCAACGTGCGCGGCACATCGAAATAGGCAGGGATGGGTGAGGACTTCCCGTTCACCGAAGGCAAGGTCCGGACCGTGCCGTTGTGATCGAACGTGGTGAAAGCGATGACGGCCTGCCTCTCCTCATCCACCAGGTACCGGCGCTCACGAATCTTGGTGACAAAGCCGAGGAAGCCGGTCTGGAATTGCGCTTCGCAGCCTAGCGACGAAAACTCAACGTCATTGGAGTGGCCGTAAGCTTCCTTGGTCTTGAGATTGGTGGTCTGGAGGGCGTCTTCCAGACGATTGCAGTCCTTGTCGAAGAAGGAGTAGTCGCCCTTGGGATCGTTGCGCTCCATGCCGCTGTAATATTTGTTGCTTTGCGCGATCAGCCTGGCGCGCGAAATGCGCTGGGCGGGCGGCACGGCCTCCAGCCATACGTGCTCCGGCTCTCCCATCTTTTCGTAGCGGGCCGCGCCCAAGGCATCGCGCGTGATCTGTGTCTCAATCTCGCTGATCTTTTCATGCTCCACCTTCAGGCGGACCACGTAGATGGCGGCCACGCCGTGTTCGGTGATGGTGGCGATAGCCGCGACCTGCCCTGTCTGAGGATCGGAGAACACATGGCGGTACTTGCCGGGCGTGCCGGCGATTTGCCACTCCCCCGTGCCGAGCGGCAACGGCTGATCGTTCTCCGCGTACTTCACTCCTGGCGCAACCGGCAGGCGTCCCGGATCGTGAGCGGCCAATGCAGTCAGGTAGGCCGACATCACGCCTTCCAGACAAGTCCGGTCACATAATCCGCTCTGGGCTTGCGCCGAACCCAGCGCCAGCAGTGACCATGCGGCGGTGAAGGCAATTCCAAACCTAGCGTTCATGGATCATCCCACTATGGATCATCCCACTAAAGATTACACCGCCCGGCGCTTGCAGGGTGCTTGGCAGTCACATAGAATCGAGTCTTGGAACATTTGAAAATGATGTGCCGGCGCCTGCTGATCGCGGCGTTCCTCCTGCCTATTGGCGCGCCGTTTAGTGCGAATGCCCAGTGGATAAACTACCCGGATAAGGACATACCGCGGTTAAAAAACGGGAAAGCGAACCTCTCCGCCCCGGCGCCACGCGCGGCGGACGGCAAGCCGGATCTGACAGGCGTCTGGGCGCACGAGATCACTCCGGTCGCCGAATTCAAACGCATGTTCGGCTCCTCCTACGAGGCCGAATCGCAAGCCGCGCTGATTGGGATGGAGCTCGAAGCGGTGCACATATACGGGCTCAACATCTTCGCCGATCTCAAGCCCGGAGAGTCCCTGCTGCGGCCGGCGGGAGAGGCGCTGATGAAGGAGCGCGCCGCCGAGCGGAGTCCTGACAATGTTTGTCATGGCGAGTATGGCTGGCCTGTGGCAGGGCTCCTTGCCGAACCATTCAAGATTGTTCAGGCGCCCGAAGTGACGCTGATTCTGTACGAAGTCGACAACCTCCGCCGCCAGATTTTCACCGACGGACGCGACTTTCCGAAAGAGTTCGGCTTTCCGGCGTATCTCGGATACTCCACCGGCCGCTGGGAGGGCGATATCTTCGTCGTCGAGTCGCGCGGATTCAACGACCGGACACCGCTGGACGCCGTGGGGCATCCCCGCGATGAAGCAATGCACGTGACGGAACGTTTCCACCGGCCGGATTTCGGGCATCTGGATACCGAGATGACCTTCGACGATCCCCCGCTGTACACCCGGAAATTCACAGTCAAGGTTGCCTACAACCTGGTACCGGACAACGATATCTTCGAGATGTTCTGCAACCAGAACGAGAAGGATCGTAAACACATGGTGAAGTAATCTGGGCACGTTCCGTTACCGCCGCGGACTCTCGGGTTCTCGATACGCTGCGGTCTTGATCGAGTAAACTGAGTTGAATCCTCACATGCCGCTTTCCGTGGGCGACAAAGTCGGTCACTACGAGGTCCTGTCCCTTCTCGGACAGGGCGGGATGGGCGAGGTGTATCGCGCGCGTGACACGACGCTCAAGCGCGATGTCGCACTGAAGGTCCTGCCCCCGGCGTTCCTGCGCGATCACGAACGCATGGCTCGCTTCCAGCGGGAGGCCGAAGTTCTGGCGTCGCTCGAGCATCCTAATATCGGACACATTCACGGAATCGTGGACTCCGAAGACTCGCGCGGGTTGGTGCTCGCTCTCATCGAAGGACCGACGCTGGCGGATCGCATCCAAGCCGGCCCGCTGCCGATCGACGAATCGATCGCGATCGCGAAACAGATCATCGAAGCCCTGGAATACGCCCACGACCGGGGCGTGGTCCATCGCGATCTGAAACCCGCCAACATCAAGATCACTCCCGACGGAGTCGTGAAGGTGCTGGATTTCGGACTGGCCAAGGTGCTGGAGGACGAGCCGCCGACATCGTCGCTGGCCAACTCACCTACGCTGACCGTCGGGCACACCCGTGCGGGCGTGATCCTGGGCACTGCTGCGTATATGTCGCCCGAGCAGGCTGTCGGCCGCACTGTCGACCGGCGCAGCGATATTTTCTCCTTCGGCGCGGTGGTGTATGAAATGCTCTGCGGCAAGCGCGCGTTCCTCGGCGGCGCGACGCCGGACGTGCTCGAATCCGTGGTCAAGAACGATCCAGATTGGCCGGCGCTGCCCGCGGGGACGCCGATGTATTTGCGGAGGCTGCTCGAGCGGACGCTGGCGAAGGATCGCAAGCTTCGGCTGCAGGCTATCGGCGAAGCAAGGATCGCGCTCCAACAGGCATCCGACGACCCCGTTTTTCCAGCTTCGGGGACGAGCAAGCGGTCTGGAATTCTGTGGCCCGCCCTAACCGCAGCCAGTCTCGCGATCGCCGCCGGCGTTCTGGCGTGGACCTACCTCCGCCCCGCGCCGCTTCCCGAAGTGACGCGCTTCGAGATTCACGCGCCACCCGGCACCACTCTGCCCTTGGGGACTCCCGCCGTGTCCCCGGACGGACGCACCGTCGCGTTCGTCGCCGCCGACCAGCAACAAACCCGGCGCATCTACCTCCGCACGCTCGATTCTGTCGACGCGCGTGTGTTGCCGGGCACCGACGGCGCGATTCATCCTTTCTTCTCCCCGGATGGACGCTCACTTGCATTCGTAAGTGGCGATCGGAAACTTATGCGCATCGACCTCGTAGGCGGCGCACCTCGCGTGCTCATCAACGACATCAACGGGCCCTGGCATGGCTCGTGGAGTCAGAACGGGACCATCCTGTTCCAACCTGTCGGTGGCATCGGCCAAATTTCTTCCAACGGAGGCCCCGCAACGCCTGTGCTCACCGGGGCAAGTCACCCCTACTTTCTTCCGGATGGCAAGCGGTTTCTTGCCAGAGAAACCGCGACTTCTAAAATTGTCCTGGGCACGCTGGGCACGCAGGAACGAACCGTGGTGTTAGACAACGCCGACTCAGCCGCGTTCATCGCCCCCACACCCGGCGGCTTAACTTACATGCTCTACATGCGGAATTCGAACGTCATGGCGCAACCCTTTGATGAGGCATCGGGCAAGCTGGTGGGAGAACCCACGGCGATCCTCGATAGTGTCGGGCGGGTCGCCAGCCCGGCTGTAACGCCTACCTTGGGCGTCTCCCGTTCCGGCACACTGGCGTTTCAGAAATCTGCCAGCCTCGGCGCGGGTCACCTGACCTGGTATGACCGTGCGGGGAAGGCGATCAACGAACTTCCCTCCCAAGCCGCCGGGACGAACCCTGTACTTTCTCCCGACGGACAATCTGTTGCGGTTACACGGATGGATCCCTCCACGCAGACCGAGGACATCTGGGTAGTAGACCTGAAGCGAGGCACTTCCTCCCGGCTGACATTCGATAAGGCGAGAGACATTTATCCCATCTGGTCTTCCGACGGCAAGCGCCTCACGTTCTCTCGCGACGGAGTGGGCGTCCTGGAAAAAGACGCCAGCGGCGCCGGCAGTGAAATCGTGTTATTGCCCGGAAATTTCGCCCAAGACCGGTCGCCGGACGGGAAATATCTATTACAGGCCCAAGGTTTTGGGAAAGTAGCGCTGGTGCCCGTTCCCGGGAATGCGACGGGCGACAAGAAGCCGATCCCCGTCGGCTCAGCCAACGGATTCAGCGCGGACTTCCAGTTTTCTCCCGACGGGAAATATATTGCCTATAGGTCCACCGAGTCTGGCGTGGATGAGATTTATGTCCAGCCCACGCCGCCCGGCACCGGCCGTTGGCAGGTCTCGGTGAACGGAGGGTTCCGGCCGAGGTGGCGCCGCGATGGCAAGGAATTGTTCTTTGAAGGCAGGGAAGACATGATGGCCGTGGATGTGACTTCGCGAGATGGGACTGGTGGAGCATCGTTTTCCGCGGGCACGCCGCATTCGTTGTTTCGGGCAGGGGCAGGGCTAGGTCACAGTGGGTATGCCGTCAGTGCCGACGGCCAGCGCTTTCTGATCTACAGCGATGAAACCGTCGAGGCCGACTCGCCCATCATCGTCGTCCAAAACTGGTGGGTGGCGCTGCGGAAGTAGGACTGGGGACGACCCTGCCGCCGTTTGTATAATGATCAGGTTCGCGGCCCGTTGCAAGCCAGGGAAGCTGAGAGGAGCCCATGAAGAAGCTGACGATCCTGTTCGCTGCCCTTGCGTTCCTGCCGTCCGCATTCGCCCAAAACCCCGACGACTACCGCGGCGGGTGGAAAACCGAGGTCAACGGCGTTCCTCGAACCTACGAGTTCTCCATCCGTGGTGAAACCGTCCGCGGCATCTACTGCACCTGGTGCGCCGACGCCACCACTCTCGCCTTCGTCGACGGAAAATTCGGCCGCAACGGCCTCTCCTTCACCGTCACCCACGTCGACAACAACGGCAAGACCACGTTTACCGACAAAGGCACCGCCAAATTCGAGAAACCTAACCTGGTGGTTACGGGCACCCTCGCCGGCCCCGGCGGCGGTAAGTTCGAATGGACCATGATCAAGGACGATCGCGGTCCTGACCCGCTCCCCATCCCCATCGTCATGCTGCCCCCTGGCCGCGAAATCCCAGTCCTTGGCCGCGGCGGCGGCCGGGGAGCAGCGAAAGGCGGATTCGCAGCCGCTCCCGCGGGCGGCGGAGGCCGTGTTGGCTATGTCCCGCCAGGCCCCTGGCTGAAACTAACCCCCGATATCGTCGTCGGCTCCTGGCTCGGCTTCGGCACCGGCGTCAACAAGCAGTACTTCATCGTCAAAAAGGCCGGCAACAAGCTCCGCGGCATGGTCTGCGGCCGGTGCGACAACCCCTACACCATGGCCGCGCTGGACGACTTCGCGATCGATGGCGAGGTCCTGCGCTTCAACATCCTGCATGAGGACTGGGGCGATTACTCCATCCCCTTCGACAAGCACGTCACCGCCCGCATCTCCGGCAACGAGATGCGCATCGTCACTTCGCAGGACAACCTTCCGCCCGAGCTCGCCAATCGGCCTCCCAACACCAACCCCAACGCCGGCACCTCGCTCATCGGACCCATCCCTGCCGAGGCCACGATACTGAACCACTGGAAGTAGGCCAGGCTACCGGACAGTACTGCCCTCGCTTCCGCCGGTTGCCATCGCTCTTAGCGTGATGCGGTCGATCTTGTTCGTACGGGTACGCGGCAACGCGTCGATGAAAGTGACTTCGACCGGCCGCTTGTACTTGACGAGGTTTTCCTTGCAGTAGGCAAAGAACCCTTCCTCGTTGAGTTCGGCTCCGCTCTTCACCGCAACAAAGGCGACCACGACCTCGCCCAAACGATCGTCACGCTTGCCGACCGTGGCCGCTTCGTGGATCGCCGGGTGGTTGAACAGCACCTCATCCACCTCGCGCGGATAGACGTTGTAGCCGCCGACGATAATCATCTCCTTCTTGCGGTCGACAAGAAACAAGAACCCGTCCCGGTCGACATAACCGATATCGCCGGTGTACATGTAGCCGTCGCGGAGCGCATACGCCGTCTCCTCGGGCTTGTTGTGATACCCGATCATCATTTGCGGCCCGCGCACGCGCACCTCGCCCGCTTCCCCCATCGGCAATACGCGCGTTCCGGTGTCGAGATCGACCACCTCGACCTCGGTCTGGGGCACCGGATTGCCGACCGACAAGAGCTTGCGCTGGCCGTCGTAACGATTGAGGCAAAACGGAGCGCCTTCGGACATGCCCCAGCCTTCGAGCAGCGGGCAGCCCGTGCGCTTGAGCCATTCGCGATGCAGGTCCTCGGGACAGGGCGCGCCGCCCGAGGGGCAGTATTTCAATGCCGAAAGATCGACCTGATCGAACAACGGGCTTCGTAGCAGCCCCATATAAATCGGCGCCGGACCACCGGCAAAGATGCTGACACGATGCTCGGCCAGTCCTCTCACCACCTGGTCGGGATCGTACTTCGGGATCATGACCAGAGTTCCGGCCGTGAAGATCGGCACCCACGCCGCATACGTCAGACCCCAGATATGAAACATCGGCGCAACATTGAGGAATACGCCTTCGCCAAACGGGATCGGCCAGACGCTGACGTGCTGAATCAGGCCCCACATCAGGCCGCGATGCGTATGGTCGACACCTTTCGGAACGCCGGTGGTGCCGCCAGTAAAGATCGATAACGCGAGATCGTCGGCCTGCGGCATCTTCGCCGGCCGCGCGTCCAGGCGGACGTTTCCAGTCCATCGCGACAAGGGTTCGCCGCCATCGCCCACGTTGACGACATGCGTGATCCCGATCTTTTCGGCAACGGCATTCGCCTTGTCCTGCGTGCTCGGATCGCAGACGATGGCCTGGGCACCGTAGCCATCGAGCACCTTGCCGGCCTCGGCAATTGTAAGGAATGGGTTGACGGGCGCGACCTGAGCGCCGACGGTCATGACCGCCATCAGCGCGACATCCATCTCAATGGAGTTGGGCATCATGATGACGATCGGCCCGGGTTCTAACGCAAGTGACTCGAGCAGCGCCGCCAGTCCATTGGTTGCGCGGCCGAAATCCCGATACGTGATCGACCGGTCCTGATAGATCACCGCCACGCGATCCGGCCTGCGTTCAACGGCGTGCCACAGCATGTGGACCAGGCTTTCGTGAAACGGCAGATTGCGGTCCACCGCAACCTTCGGGCCTATTTGTGACGGCGGCCCTTCGTCGCGAGACGGATCAGTCATCTCCGATAATCACCCAGACAAAAAAGGTAGCACGACGCATCGGCATGAGCGGTGGCCGGAAATTCGGGCGTAGCTCACTTGCGAGGCGCGTCCCTGGGCAGGCAGGTAGAGAATGTCGTCGGCCAGAGCGCCCGGCAAGGAGACGCCTTTAACCGCCTAGAGGCCGCCAGGATCGCTCCTCGGCGGCTCTAGAGCTTGTGCCACAAGAAGGGTGAGTCCCTTCAGAACTGGAATTGAGCGACCAACTGGCCCGATCGCGGCGGGTAGGCCAGGGTCGCGGTGTTGATCGATCCGAAACCGGAGACAATCTGCAAGCCGGGCTGTGAGCAGGCTCCATTCCCGCCGGTCGACACCTTGCAGACCGGCGCGGTCTGCGGACTCACGCCGGGCGCGAGGGGCGGTCCGATAGATGGATTGTTCAAGTAGGCGCGGTTGAGTACGTTGGTGAACTCCGCGCGGACGTTCAAGTTCATCCCTTCGCGGATCCGGAATTGCCGCCCGATAGCGAGGTTCTCGGTGGGCCGGCGCTCACCCCGGAAATCGCCATAGTAGGTCTGGGAGCCAAACTGGCCAGGGGCGGGATTGGTCCACGCCGCCGGATTCAATACGAAGGCGGTATTCGGATCGAAGCAGTGGCAGTTCAGATCTTTCAGGTAGAGAGGCTGGCCTGTCCGGACCTGGTGGCCGGCCGACTGGAACGTGACAGCGTCGATGGTGGCCTGCGTTAGACCGGGGCCATAGGTGGCATACCCGGTGGTGTTCGTCGTGGGCGCCGCCAGGGGTGTCCCGCTCGCATAGTAGACGAATCCGTTTAACATCCAGTCGCGGGTAACAAACGACACGCCTTTGGGTCCGAACTTGGGCACCGTATAAGTAACGCCGAGGCGAGTCACCAGAGGCTGGTCCAAATTCGAAAGTCCTTTGGCCAAGCCGAGGTTCTGCACGTCGGGAGTTCCCTGGAAGGTGTCCATCGACTTGGACCAGGTAAAACCGAAATCGACTTGCAGCCCTCGAGAAAACCGCTTATTGGCGGTCAACTGCAGCGAGTTATACCAGGTATCGCCCAAGGGCGCGTTTACCAGACTCATGGTGGTGAATTGCGGGAACGGCCGCAAGGATTGGGCCACTGTGCTCGTCAGCGGGAAACCTGCGAAGGGAACCCGATTCTCAAATTGCTTGGCGCCCGGCTGATTCAAATGCGATAACAGTATCGCGACGTCGCCCGGATTGTTCAGGCTGAGACCGTTTTTGCTCAAGATATCGCTGCTCAGGTAGTTGTAGTTGTTCAGCGCCGACCCCAAGTAAGTGGGCCACCAGATCCCGCGGTTGCCGATGTAGGAAGCTTGCACCACCAGATCCCGGGCGAGTTCGCGCTGCACGCTCAAGCTGTATTGATACTGACGGGCCGGTCTTCCCGCGTTCTGATCGTAATACTGGGGGGCGGGGCCGGGGACCACTCCGCCGATCGGGTAAAAGCCGGTGCCATAGTTAGGCCACGCGACCTGCGCTGCAGTTAGCGGAGAGCCATTAACGGTCACGCCCTGACCCAAGGTCATGAGCGCCGCGCCGGGATTGGATGCGGGGAAACGATTGCTGGCCGAGGCATTTCCGCTGGCCGCGCCAAAAACCTGGGCGACTCCCGTGCTCGTGTATTCGACGCCGAAGCCGCCGCGGAGCACGGTCTTGGGCAGGACCTGATACGCAAAACCGATACGCGGTCCGAATCCCCAGGGATAGTTGTTCGCGAAGTTGCAATTGCATGTGGCCTGGTAAGTGACCGCGCCGGGATGATTTCCGGCGGCTGGATTCGCCAGGGTCGGCGAGAAATTGGGAGAACGGCCGTACTGTTCCTGGTACCAGGTGGAGTAGTCATACCGCAAGCCCAGGTCGAGCGTGAGCTTGCGCGTCACCTTCCAACTGTCCTGCGCATAGAATCCCCACTGCTGTTTTCCAAAGCGAACCTTGGAGGGGGGATCGACTTCGGCGTTATCCACCGCACCTAACAGGAAACTGGCATACGGGAGGCCAATGTGGTTAGGGCCGAACGAGGCGGTGCTGACGCCGGTCGATGTGGTTACAGCGTAAGGCATCGCAGTCTGCCCGGGGCTGAAGCCGTAAGTGCCGGAGAGGTTGCTAACGGTGTTCGTGTAGCTCCCCATGAACTCACCGTTTCCGCCGAACTTGAACGTATGGTTCCCTTTGACCCAGGTCAAGCTCGCAATGGTGTCGACGATGCTGTAGGCATTATCCGCGCGCCCCGGAGGTCCGCCGATGCTGGTTCCGCCGGCGACGGTATCGTTAAGGCCGGTCAGGAGAGGGAACGTGGCCGGGCTCTGGAATGCCTGACTGCACAACCCTAAACCGCCGCAAGGGTCGTAATTCGGCGTTACGGAAGGCCGCCCTAAATAGTTCTGGTCATAACCCGCTCCTAAATGCAGCAGCAGAGTCGGCGAGATGGTGTGGTCGTAGTTGAGACGCTCGCGATGCGAATAGATGCCGCCGCCGAACGTGCCGGAGATAGGCTGAGGCGCTCCATCTTCGCCGTAGCCCGTCGCCGTGTAGGTCATCGTGCGGCTCCAGAAGAAGGAAAGATGGTCCCTGGGTCCAAAGGAATGGTCGAGCTTGAGAGAAGGAGCCTCGGTGTCTCGTTTGACGAGTTCCGAATTCTGAAAATTCTGAACCACACCGCCGCTACTGCAAGGCGGTCCGGCGGTGCAGAGGGGCAAGGGGATCAGGTTTTGGATCTTTAGGGCAACGGGATCGAACCGAGCCCGCGGGATGATGTTGCCCAAGAATGGATCGGTGATGAGCTGGCCATTCACGACGTGCTGCGTGAGCGGATCGTAAATGGTGTTGGCAAGGATGGTGCGGCCAGCCGGGTCTAGCCCCAGATTCTTATTGCCTGCCGCCGTAATCGCGGCGCTGAAGTCGCCGTTGCGATATGCCGGCGTGGGGACCGTAAACGTGCCCGGCAAGAAGTTCTGGTTTTGAAGGAATTGCTCCCAGCTAAAAAAGAAAAACGTCTTGTCGCGGCCGTTATAAACCTTAGGAATGTCCACTGGACCTCCCAAGGTCAAGCCATAATCATTCCGCCGCACGGTCGGCCGGTTGTGCTCAGTCGGGCTTCCCTGTTGGACCGTAAACGGCTGGCCCGCATTCAGGACGTCGTTTTGGAAGTACTCATACAAGCTGCCGTGGTACTGATTGGTGCCCGACTTCATGGTGACGTTCATGACCGCGCTGCCGGCTTGGCCGAATTCCGCCGAGTAGTTGCTGGTCTGAACCGTCCACTCCTGAATGGAATCCATACCGGGCTGAGCCTGCTGATTCGCGCCCTGACCCAGAATGTTCGTTCCGTCCATGCCGTCGATCAGGACCTTCTCCGATCCGGAGACTCCGCCGTTGATGCGTACGGTGGGTCCCGTGAATGAAGGACTCGGCTGGTAGAACGCCCCGGGCAGGAGTGCGACCAGGTTAAACGGGTTGCGGATGCCGGAAGAGTTCGAGCCAACCGACAGAAGCGGAAGCGTGTCCATGGTCTTCGTCGCGACGGTGTTGCTCAATTCGCCGCTTTCGGTCTTCAGCAAAGGAGCCGCTTCAGTGACGGTGACTGACTCCGCGGCACTGCCCACTTCCATCGCGGCATCGACGCGAATCGTTTGCGCCGCCTGAATGGTCAGACCCGTTCGGATGAACTTCTTGAATCCGGGGACGGTGACGGAAAGCTGATACGTGCCCGTAGGCAGGTTGGGAATGGTGTAATTGCCGGTCGCCGAACTCGCCACCTGGTACTGGGCTCCGGTTTCGGTATTGCGGGCTTCAATCGCGGCATTGGCAACCACGGCGCCGGCCGGGTCGCTGATGGTGCCAGTCATGGTGCCACGATCGGTCTGGGCAACCAACGCCAGAGCGAGGAAAAAGAAAACAACAGCGGTCGACAAGGAACGCATCGTATACTCCCCAATTACTAAAATCACTCTTAGACTCTGAAACCCCTTCTGCGAAGGCAGATCGACAAGAGTTTACATCCGCGATGATGCTTTGTCAAAGCCCCCTGGGGGGAGCCACCGATTTAAAAGGTCCCGTCCGACACACTCGCAGATGCGCCCACGTTATAGCAACATCTTTTTTGGGCACTAAAAAGTGGAAGGACCAGCGGAAATGCCGGGCGTCGCGCGTTCCCCTGAGAGATCCCCGGTATTGTAATCTGAGAAGTCCCGGAAACACATCGGGGGAGGGGCATTGAGAGCCATGACTGGTTGGTCAAAAAAGATTTCGCTGACCGTCTTGGTCGCGGCTAGCGTGATGAACGTTTGGGGTCAGTTGCCTATTCCCGTGTCCGGGCGAAACCCGGCGCAAGGCGGCGCGCAGGCTGGAACTCCGCGTGACGGCGGCCGGAGTGGGCGCGGTGGGCGCGGCGCTCAGCCCGCTGCCGAACCCGTAAAGCAGATACTCACTCCCATACCCAGTGCGATAGAAGTCACCGGTCCCGGCGAGTTCTACGAGACTTTCATGGATGACCATGACGACGCCAAGAAAACCGACATCCCGGCGAAAGACACGTACGCGAAATTCAATTATGAGGCGAAGGAATACTTCATCTCGGGAACAACCTCCAGCGGCCTGCCTTACACGACCCGTATCGTGATCCGCAAACCCAAAGACAACACGAGATTCAACGGTCTCATTCTTGCCGAATCGATGCACCCGAGCGGCAATCCGTGGGTCTTCCATTTTACCCAGACCTACGCCATGACGGCCGGGGTCATGGGGCTCGAGATCCTGACCACAACACCCGCGGGGCTCGTGGCGGCGAATGAGGCGCGCTATAAAGATCTGGCCGTTCCGAACGGAGCCGCCAACGACATCCTCGCGCAGGTAGGGGCGCTCATCAAGTCTAATCACAAAGACAATCCCCTCAGCGGTCTTGCGGTGAGCGGCCTCGCGGTACGGAAGATGATCCTGGCCGGTTCCTCCGCCTCGGCCGGCGTGGCCCAGAATTACCTCACCAATGCTCACATGGCGCAGAGACTCGCCGGCATGAAACCGATCTATGACGGGTTCATGCCCACCAGCGCCAACGGCCAGATTCCGGCTCTCGATGTCCCCACGATCCTGGTACCCACCATGCGGGAAACCTTCACCGGTAACGGAACAACGCAACCGGACAGCGACAAACTGCGTGTTTATGAATTTGCCGGCATGGCCCATATCGATTCCCGCGTTGCCGGCGGCTATTACCCCGATCCCTGCAAATATCCGATCAGCCGGTATCCCATGGGAGCGGAGATGGCGGTTGCTCTCGACAAGCTGTTCGCGTGGGTGGATCAAGGCGTTGCGCCTCCCCATGCCGACCGGTTTTACGTCGATTTCAATCCTGACAACAAGCCGAAGCTCGATCGCGATAAGGGCTCCCTGCTTGCGCTGGATGAGTTTGGAAACGTTAAAGGCGGGATCCGTAACACCTACGTGGATGTGCCGGTGAAGAGCTTCCACGTTCCAAACGAGGGCGCCGAGCCACGGATTTCGAACCCCAATCACTTCATCGCCGCGCGCCGGATCAACGGTCAGGATCCTGACGCTCAACTATGCGGCCTCGGTAACTTCGAAATCGCGCTGTCGAAAGATCAGTTGAAGAAGCTCTACAAGAATCCACGGGACTACTACAACAAGATCGCGCGGAGATATGACGAGCTGGTGAAAGAGGGCTGGGCGCTACCCGTCTACAAAGAGATGGTCCTGGCCGAAGCGGCCCGCGTTACATTCTGAGCGCGCGAGTTTCAAAACGATTAGCCCGCGCCGGATCGTATGGATCCACCTTTAAAGCGCCGGGGCGGGCATCAGAAACCGAGCACCATCCGGCATTACATCCCAGAACGCCCCTCCCTCCGGCGCCTGGAATAAGGGTTTCGGCGTTCCGGTTTTGAATCCGTTAGCGGTGCTCACTTCACATCACGAGACTCGTACTCAGGAGTGTCTTCCGCATCATAATGCTGCTCGCTGGTTGAATCGACATCCTGATCTTAATGGAGACCGGAATTGTTGTTTGCCGGGAGGGCATGTGAGTTGTTGCGTCTAGTTTATTCGATCAAGCAAGCGGCTGGGACTGCCAGTTTCGATCACGGAAAGCTGCGCATTTATTTTCAGGGAATGCCGCTTGACTCGGGATTGTTCCGAGAGTATACTAACTCAGTTTTGGTTTCTTGGGAGGGGTTCTAAGACCAAAACAAATCGTAACTCGGCTAACGGGAGACTTAAGATGCGTGTATCGCTGCTTTTTGCAGTTGTATTCGTTTTTGCTCTTTCGATATTTGCACAGACCGATCGCGGCACCATTACAGGCACAATTTCAGACCCGGCGGGCGCCGTGATCGCCAGTGCTCCGATTGAGGCTAAGAACGTCGCCACCGGCGCCGTTTATCGAACGGCCAGTTCCGCAACAGGCAATTACACCATCGCGCAATTACCAGCCGGAACTTACCAGATGTCGATTACCGTTACAGGGTTCAAGAAGTTTATCCGTACCGGTCTGGTGGTGGAGGTGGCGGGAACGTTGCGCGTGGACGCGTCACTGGAAGTTGGAACCGCTTCCGAAAGTGTCACGGTCACCGACGTGGTGTCGCAACTCAAGACGGAAGGCGGGGAAGTGAGCCACAACGTCTCGACAGATACCTTGAACAACCTTCCCATCCTCACGTTGGTCGGGGCGGCGGCCGGTATCGGATCGGCAAACAGCCTGGGCAATATCCGGAATCCGCTGGCCGCGGTCCAACTGCTGCCGGGCGCGCGCATCACCACCGATACCATCATGCGCATTAACGGGATGCCGTCCAACTCGCAATCCATCAACGTGGAAGGCCAGGACGCCACCAACGGGTTCTTCAAACAGCAGAACCAGATTAACCAGGCGGGTGTGGAAGCGATCCAGGAAGTGGCCATCCAAACCAGTAATTTCGCTGCCGAGTATGGCCAGGCGGGCGGCGGGTACTTCAACTACACCATGAAATCCGGCACGAATCAGCTTCACGGGAGCGGGTTCGACTACTTCGTAAACGAAGCGCTGAATGCCGGCCTGCCCTTCACGGATAGGGGGACCAGGAACGCGGCGCAGGCAGGGCAGCACATCCGGAATCCTCTCCGGCAGAACGATTACGGTTTCACGCTCGGCGGGCCAATCGATATTCCCAAGATCTACAACGGCCACGACAAAAGTTTCTTTTTCTTCAGCTTCGAGCAGTTCCGTCAAAGCGCCACCATCACCAATACGGTCGGCATCGTTCCTAGCGCGGCCCAACGCAGCGGGGATTTCAGCGCCGCGCTGCTTCCCACGTGCAACGGCCCCGATCCAGCCGGGCAGAATGTTTGCGTCAATCAGATTTTCGATCCGACCACGAATAATGTCGTGAATGGGTCGGTCGTGCGGAGCCCGTTTCCGGGCAACAAGATTCCGCTCACGAGGATCGATCCTACAGCGCAGATCATTCAGAACATGATTCCCGCGGCAAACGGGGTTGGCCTGCTCAACTACACTGCCCCGGCCTACTCCAATTTCCGCCACACCACGATTCCATCCATCAAGATGGATCAGAACCTCAGTGCCCGGATGAAGCTGTCTGGATACTATTCCGCAAACAAGACCTTCTCGCCTCAGAACAACGGCTTCACACAACCGTATACCGCCTTGCAGCCTCAGAACGCCTTGGCGCAGACCATACGGCTCAACCTGGATACGACACTCACTCCAACGCTGCTGTTGCATATCGGCGCGGGTTATCTGCACACGTCCAATCCGCAGACGGCCCCGACGTATGATCAAAAGCAACTGTTTCCCAATGGGGTTCCTTTCACCGCGGGCAACTTCTTCCCCTACATGGCTGGGATGTACAGCCCGATCGGAGGCGGGTGGAACGGTGGAACCGGATTCCCTGGCAGCAATACGGGTGTAGCGTTCACTCTCACGCCCGTGGCCAACGACTATAAGCCGACGTTTAACACCAACTTGACCTGGGTCAAAGGAAACCATACTTACAAGCTGGGAGCAACAGCGCTGTTTGAGGGCATCCAGAGCGTGAACGACAGCCGCGCCGATGGACAATTTGGATTCTCGGCAATACAGACCAGCGATCCCTGGCAAAACGGCCAGCCTTTCGCAAACTTCCAGAGCAGCGGATTCGGATATGCCAGCTTTTTTCTCGGTTCGACGAGTAGCGTATCGACCGCCGCGCCCGCGGATGTCCGGCTGGGTACCCACTCCTATGGACTCTACATCCAGGACAGTTGGAAAATCACCCGTAAGCTGACCTTCGACTACGGTCTGCGCTGGGATTACGCCACCTTGTGGAAGGAGCAGTATGGCCGCATGCAAAACGCGGCCTTCGACAAGCCTAACTCGCTCATTGGGGGACGCGTGGGCACCGTGGAATACGAGGCGACCTGCAAGTGCCAGTTCGCCAACGCGTACCCATATGCCATCGGACCGCACATAGGAGTCGCCTACCAGATCAACTCTAAGACCGTGTTCCGCGGGGGCGGCGCCATATCCTACGCGGCGGTTTCGGATCAAGCTGGGCTGAACAGCAGCGCCGGGGACTTCTACAGTATTCCTTCCGCGGCTTATGGCGCCTCCGCTGGGAGTCTTTTTTATGGCGATCCCCTTGGGCCTGGCAACCATTTAGGAAATCCGGTGGTCCACTGGCCGAATTTCAATCCCCAATTTCCGGTTCCGGCAGCGCCGGGAGTGATTCCTCCCTCCTCGCCGTTCGTCTCGATCGCTCCCAACACGGGCCGGCTGCCGCGCACGTTTCAGTGGAGCCTGGGCTTCCAGCGGGAGATTACGTCCAACCTGGTGGTGGATGCGGCCTACGTGGGCAATCGCGGCGCCTGGTGGGTGTCGCCCCTGCTGGCCGGCCTGAATTACAATGCGCTTACTCCGGAGGGTTTGAAATCGCAGTACGGACTCGATGTGACCAATAGAGCGGACACCACCCTCCTCAACACGCAGATCAACTCGCCCAATGTCATCGCTCGCTTCCCGCAGTTTGCCAATCCCAATGTGGTCTACTCGGGATTCCCGAGCACGCAAACCCTGCTCCAGGCGCTGCGCCCGTACCCGCAGTGGAACGGCATTCCGCCTTTCCTCGGGCCTCCAGATGGGAATACCTGGTATGACTCGCTCCAAATCAAGGGCACCCAGCGCTTGCAGCATGGCCTGAGCATGCAGGTGGCCTATACCTGGCAGAAGGAACTCACCAACGGAACGAATTCCAACACATCGTACGTGACGCCGTCGGCACCGCTCATCAACGACGTATTCAACAAATCCCTGGATAAGCAGATTTCCGGCTTCAGCGTTCCACAGTTGCTGATTATTTCGTTCAACTACCAAACGCCGGCGCTGCATGGCGATTCGAGCATGATGAAGGTTGCATCCTGGCTGGCACGCGACTGGACTTACAGCGGGGTTCTGCGTTATTCGAGCGGTCAGTTGCTGCAAAGCCCGCCATCGGCCAACAATCTGCTTACGAACCTGGGCCGGGGACCGCAGAACAATCCCGCCATCTGGGGCGGCGGCTATACGTTCCTCAACCGCGTGCCCGGGCAGCCTCTGTTACTGGTGGATCCGAACTCCAAATTCGATCCGACCAAGCAGCTTGCGCTGAATCCGAATGCTTGGGTGGAACCGCCGTATGGCACGTTCGGAGCTTCGGCGCCTTACTTTAACGACTTTCGGTGGCAGCGGCAGCCTTCTGAAAGCATGGCCTTTGGGCGGGTTTTCCGCTTCAAAGAAAGAGCCTCGTTCGAGGTTCGGGCGGAGTTCCTGAACATCTTTAACCGTTTGTTCTATTCCGTGCCTAGCGATGGCGGAGGCTTCGCCGGCGCCACAACGATCGGCTCGATCACCGGTCATGGCAATAGCTACCTCAGCACGACGGGACTTTTGTCCTCCGGATACGGATACGTAAACTGGGTAAACGGCGGCTCCGCGCTGCCCCGAAGCGGTCAAATCGTGGCGCGGTTTTCGTTCTAAACCCGCGGCGCCGGTGGTCAAACCCGTCGGCGCTTTCCGTGTAGTCTAAGTGAATGGCCCGACGCGCCTCAGCATTGCGACGGGAGCCTGTCGAAGCCAAGCCGGTCCCACGCCCGGAGGCGGGCGCCCCGACTACGGTGGCTCCGGATGGCTCCCGCCATTTCCTTCCCCGCCATCTCATCCCCTGGCTGCTGCTATTTGCCGGCAGCGGCTGCGCGGCGCTGATTTACGAGATCGTCTGGTTTCAGCTGCTTCAATTCGTAATCGGCTCGTCCGCCGTGTCCCTGGGTCTGCTGTTGGCGGCCTACATGGGCGGCTTATGTGTGGGGAGCGCCGCTCTGCCAAGGTTGGTTTCCGCGCGCCACCATCCCATGCGTGTGTACGCGCTGCTGGAATTGGGAATCGGCGCGTTCGGAATCATCGCCCTGTTTGGGGTTCCCCTGATCGGACGCATTTACGTTGCGGGCGCGACCTCGGGGCCGTCGGGACTGGTATTGCGCGGCGTGGTCGCGGCCGTGTGCCTGCTGCCGCCCACCGTGCTGATGGGCGCCTCGCTGCCCGCCCTCTCGCGCTGGGTGGAGACCACGCCCGCCGGAGTTTCGCGGCTGGGCCTGCTGTATAGCGCGAATGTCGCGGGAGCAGTGCTGGGCTGCCTGTTCGCGGGCTTCTATCTGCTCCGCGTCTACGACATGGCGGTCGCGACTTACACTGCCGCTGCGATCAATGTGGCGGTCGCACTGGTCGCACTGGCTCTGGCTGCAATCGCCCCGCGCAAGCCTGGTGTGGATCAGGAGCCCGCCGCGGTGCTGCGCGCGCCCGGCGCGATCCTGGTATACGTGGCCATCGCCCTATCGGGACTTTCGGCACTCGGCGCTGAAGTGGTCTGGACGCGGCTGCTCTCGCTGTTGCTGGGTGCAACGGTCTACACCTTCTCGATCATTCTGGCGGTGTTTCTCCTGGGGCTGTGGGGCGGGAGCACCGCCGGCTCGTTTCTGGCGCGCCGGGTCCAAAAAGTGTCGGGACAGCCGGGATTGGCGCTGGCAGCCTGCCAGATCCTGCTGGCCGGAGCCATCGCCTGGACCGCCCTCACGCTGGTCTATATCCTGCCCTATTGGCCAGTCGATCCATTGCTCTCGACGAGTCCGTGGTTTAATTTCGATCTGGATGTGACACGCTGCCTCCGGGCCATTTTTCCCGCGACGCTGCTATGGGGGGCCAGCTTCCCGTTGGCGTTGGCCAGCGCGGCCGGGGAGGGAGAGGACCCGGCGCGTCTCGCCGGAGAAGTCTATGCCTCCAATACGGCCGGCTCCATTGTGGGCGCTCTATTGTTCACGCTGGTGTTGATTCCCACCGTCGGAACGCGAGGCTCCCAACAGATATTGATCTGGCTCGCAGCGGCAAGCGCGGCCGTGGCCCTGGTCTCCGCCCTCGCGACATCCGGTCTCACCACTTCGAGTTTCAGAATGATGCGAAGCGGAAGCCGCGCCTTCACTGTGGCCGCCGCGCTGGCCGGCACAGTCTTGCTCGCGTGGGGCCTGAGTGCCACCGTTGGCGCCGTTCCCTGGCAGGTCATCGCTTTCGGACGGCGCATCGCGCCCATTCTGCGGGGCTTGGATGTCGCGATGGACGCCCAAGCGCGAACGCTGTTCGTCGGCGAGGGAATGGATTCCTCCGTGGTGATCACCCAGCGCGGAGACCAACGATTCTTCTACGTAAGCGGCAAGTCGGAGGCTTCGTCCGTTCCGGTCGATATGCGTCTCCAGCGCATGATGGGGCATCTTCCGGCGCTGGTTCATCCCGCGCCCCAATCCGTGCTGGTGGTCGGATTCGGCGCCGGAGTTACGGCCGGATCCTTCGTGCTGTATCCGGAGGTGCGGCGCCTGGTCATATGTGAATTGGAACGCCTGATTCCGCCCGCATCCGGCGAGTTTTTCAGTAAGGAGAATTACAATGTGGTGCACGATCCGCGCACGCAGATCGTCTACGACGATGCCCGGCATTACGTCCTCACGGCCCCGGAGAAGTTCGACGTGATCACTACCGACCCCATCCATCCGTGGGTAAAAGGGACTTCCACGCTTTACTCGAAGGAATATTACGAGTTAGTGAAAGGCCGCCTCAATCCGGGCGGCGTGGTGGCGCAATGGCTGCCGCTTTACGACAGCGATGAGGAGACCGTAAAGACGGAGCTGGCAACGTTCTTCAGTGTCTTCCCCAAAGGCACCGTGTGGAGCAACTTCTTGGACGGCGACGGCTACGACCTGGTGCTGCTGGGCCGCCCGGACTCTTCTCCCACCGGCGCGCCTCCCATCGACCTCGATGCAATCGAGCGCCGGCTGAGTCAGCCCGGTTACGCCCGTGTGCCGCCTTCGCTCGCGGAAGTCGGATTCCACTCCGGAATGGAATTGATGGCGACCTACGCGGGCAGAGCCTTGGAGTTGGAGCCCATGTTGGCGGGCGTGCAGATCAATGACGATTTGAATCTCCGCTTGCAGTACCTGGCGGGACTCGGGCTGAACTCAAGGCTGGCGCCGCAGATGTATCGCGAGATTTTGAGCTACCGCAAGTTTCCCGATGGGCTGCTGACCGGGAGCGCGGAGCGCATGAATGCGTTGCGCGCGGTATTAGGGAGGTCGGCTCGCACGTTTTAGCCCATGAATCAGATGAAAGCATGTGGCCGGGGCAGATGGCTATTGGCAGCGGCGCTTCTGATGCCGTTGAACGCGGAAATCGTGTGCTCTCTGGGATCCGGCGCCGCTTCCTACAAGCCCGCGGAGGACCAACGCCCCTCCAGCGACGCAATGCAGCTGGCCGGCAGAGTGAACGCAGCCGTGAAAACGATTTGCAGTTCCCAGTGTCCCACCATGGCCGTGTTGCGAAACGCCACGGCGCCCAATGCGATATTGATCAACGATGCCGGCCAGGCGAAACTGGTGTACTCGCCGAAGTTCTTTGCGACTGCATACGATCGCTTCGGAGACGACGGAATTGTCGCCGTCATTGCTCATGAGGTCGGTCACGCTCTGGACGCAACCATGGGAGCTGCCTGGATAAGAAAGAGCTGGACACCCGAGTTGCGCGCCGATGCGTGGGCGGGGTGCATACTGGCAAGGCTCGATCCAGCGCCGGGCAGCCTCCAGACAAGTCTCTCCGCACTTTCGAAGTATCCTTCGCCTTCTCATCCCGGCTGGAGCCTGCGCCTCCCGGCTCTCCGCACTGGCTACCTGCAATGTGGCGGGGCCGCCTCCAAATTCGACGCGCGAAAGTGACGACGGATTCGATCCAACATGGTTTCTGCTCGCGGACGGAAGGAGCGATAAGATAAGAACATCTTCCTATGCGCAGACTGTTTCTGCTGGTTATCTTCATCATTGGAATCGTACTCACACTGAGCGCGCAGTACCAAGACAGCTTCAAGGTCACCTGGATCGAGCCCGGCAGCGGCGTGACCCTGCCGGATTCCGACGCCTTTGACAGCACGGACGGAACGCTCGGCGTGCTCAATGCGTCGGGGCCCGTGAACACGAAAGGTCATCCCTTTTTTACTCCGCTGGGAACCAACGGGCGAGCCTGCGTGAATTGTCACCAACCGACCTATGGGATGAGCGTATCTACTACCGGCCTTCTGGCGCGCTGGCGGGAAACCGATGGTAAAGATCCCGTCTTCGCGGCATTCGATGGGTCGAATTGCCCGGGACTCCCTCAGGATAAGGAAAGCTCCCATTCGCTCCTTCTGAATCGCGGCCTGTTCCGCATTCCGCTGCCTTGGCCGCCGCGGAACGCCGACGGCTCGCCGAAACCAGTGGAGTTTACGATCGAAGTGGTGCGCGATCCTACCGGCTGCAACACCAGCCCCAAGTACGGTCTCAAGAGCGCCGAGCCGACCGTTTCCGTCTACCGCCGCCCGCGTCCGGCCGCGAACCTGAAGTACGTCATTTCCGGTGGCCAGCCGATCGTCCTCAAGACCGGGATGCTGGCCGACGTCGATCCCGAAACGGGGAAACCCTCCAGCATGAATCTCATGACGGACGCCCGCGAGCCGTCCCTGAAGGCGCAGGCGATCGACGCCATCATGGGTCACGAGCAGGCCCACGAGCCTCCTTCGCGCCAGCAGGTCGACCAGATCGTGGAGTATGAATCGCAGGTGTACGTGGCCCAGCAGGCTCACATCTTCGGCGGCCCATTGGCGGTCGCTGGAGGACCTCCTGGACTGGGGCCCGCAGCCCTGCGCGATCATCGGGCCGGCGTTCTCGGCGACAACGATTACGATCCGGTCTTTGGGCTCTTCACTGCGTGGAAGGGCAACGATTACTACCGCTCATCCGTCGCCCGCGGCGCGGACATCTTTATGTTTCGCAAGTTTTGGCTCCGCGATGCCGCGCACATCAACTCCATTGGCTTGGGCAACCCGCTGAAACGCACCTGCGCCACCTGCCACAACGCCCAAATGACCGGGCAGGATCTCTCGGCCGGATGGGTCGACGTCGGCACTACGAACTATCCCACTTGGACCGAGCCTTCCGCGGAATCGAGCGACCTGCCGGTCTTCAAGATCACCTGCTCTCGCGATGCCGATCCGCATCCTTACCTGGGGCGCGTCATCTACACCACCGATCCGGGCCGCGCGCTCATTTCAGGCCGATGCGCCGATGTCGGCTCGATTGTCATGCAGCAGCTCCGCGGGTTGGCCGCCAGAGCTCCGTATTTCGCGAACGGATCGGCGAAGACTGTTCGCGAGGTGGTCGATTTCTACGATCGCCGTTTCGATATGAAGCTTTCAGACCAGGAGAAGGAAGACCTCATCAACTTCCTGGAGGCACTCTAGTGGAGCGGACCGTATGCGCCGGCCTCTTTATAATGGCGGCCATCGCGCTGGGCCAGCAACGGAACTTCGTCTCCTGCCCGATTGTCCGCGACACCAAGACGGTCCCTTGTTTCCTGGCCGAGTACGAAGGCGAAACCTACTATCTGGGGATCCAGCAGGACATCACCAATGCTTTCCACCCTCCCCAGTTGAAGCACCAGGTGCTGGTCGAAGGCCGCGTTGTCGCAGGACCGCGCGTCTGTGGCGGCATTCCCTTGCAGCCTCTCTCGATCTCAGTTCTGAAAGAAGTCAATCTGGCTTGCGATACTCTGCTGCCCGCCGAACCTGGAATCGATGCTCCCGACGCGCCCCGTGGCCCGGGCCCGGCTTCGCGGCGTCCTGAAAGTGTTCCTGAGGCCGGAAGTGCGCCCCGCGGGCCGCTGACCGGCCGGCAGGAGTTCACGGTTCTTTACGCGTTCGATGACGACTATCTCGAATACGCCGGCAATCAAGTTGTTACCGAAGCGGCGGCTTACGCCAAGCGCATCGGCGCGTCCACAGTGAAGGTCTCCGGGTATCGCGCAACGACTCTCCTGTCCAATGGCGATCGTCTGATCGAAAAAGCCGGACTCGCCGAAAAGCGCGCCCAGAATATCGCGACGCTGCTACGCGGGCTCGGCGTCTCTCACTTAATGGTCGAGTGGTCGAATGAAGCCGAGCCTGGCGATGGACAGGCCGACCCCTCCCGCCGCCGCGTGACCATTGTTGTTACCCCGGTCGTTACCCCGGTCGTTACCCCGTAGGATACGTTTGAACCGGGGCTCAAACGGCAACCGCGTCGTACGTGGCATAGGGCATCACGCGATGACGCCCTTGCGCACCGCGTACAGAATCAGCTCCGGTACACTATGCAGGTTGAGTTTCTGTAGAATGTTGCCGCGGTGGGTTTCCACCGTGTACAGGCTGAGGGTTAGCTGGTTCGCGATTTCCTTGTTGCTCTTGCCCTCGGCTACCAGTTGCAGGATTTCCCGTTCGCGAGGCGTCAGTAGCTCATAGCTGTCCTCCATGTCCTTGTCCTGCATCTCACGAACGTAGTCTTCAACTAACAGGCGGCTTACAGCCGGACTGAAAAAGGACTTGCCTTCGCTCACCGACCGTATGGCCGACACGAAATCCGATTCCGGAGATTCCTTCAGGAGATATCCGCGCGCCCCGGCCTTCAGCGCGCGCAGCACGTAGCTCTCATCCGCGTGCATGCTCAGCACGACAATCGCGATATGCGGCTGTTTTTCGGTGATCTGCCGCGTGGCTTCGATTCCATTCATGTTGGGCATGGTGATGTCCAGAACGGCGACATCGGGATGGAGCGCCGCGGCCAGGTTCACCGCTTCTCTTCCATCGCGTGCCTCGCCCAAGACCTCGAAACCCTCTTGCTGCTCCAGGATGAGCCGCAGCCCATGTCGCATTACGCTGATACTGTGTCCATTTGGGAGACCGGCTGGCGGCTCCCCGTGTTGAAATGCATCGATATCAAGGTGCCATGCCCCGGTTGGGATTCGACGCAAAATCGCCCGCCCAGGCGCGCCACGCGTTCCTCCATCCCGAGCAGCCCCATACCCTTCTCCTGACGGGGGTCAAACCCGATACCGTTGTCCTGCACGGACACCGACAGGCCCGCCGCGTCTTCGCGGACGACAACTCGTGCCAGGGTCGCCCGCGAATGTTTGGCGCAATTATTGAGTGCCTCCTGCACAAAGCGGTACAGGCACGTCCGATGCGAGCCGGGCAGATCATCGGCAATTTCGTCGGCCACGACTTTCACCGAAAGGCCGGTCCGGCGCCTGACCTCGCGAGCCTGCCATCGCAACGCGGGAATCAGCCCGAGATCGTACAGCATGGAAGGACGCAGCAGCAGAGCCATGTTTCTCACCATGCCCACGCAGTTCTCTGCCGTTCGGCGGGTCGCGGCCAACCTCGCTCGCAAGATCGCGCTATCGGGAGGCGCGGACGCCAGTCTGGTCAGGTCCAAGAGCATTGCCGACATGGCCTGGCCTATTTCATCGTGCAGCTCGCGCGAGAGGTTCCGTCGTTCCTCTTCCTGCGCTGTGACCAGCCGGTCCGAGAGCTTTCGAAGCTCGCTGCGCGCTTCTTCCACCTCGCGGTAGCGCGTCTCGGCTTGCCGTTCCAAATGCCGCATCCGGTGAATGATGACGATGGCCAGGATTCCGCCCAGGATCAAAGCCACCACTGAGATGATCGTGACCCGTTGCCGAAAGTGGCTTTGCAAGGCCTGCAGGCGATCCTCTCCCGAGTCGAGATCCCGTTCGTTCAGCACAGTCACCTGCTCCGCCAGTTGAACGATTTCGGCTCGCCTGGGAAGGATGACGTTGTGTAAGTAGTCCGCCCCCAAACTCCGTCGCGCGCCGGAGCTCCACTGCAACGCCGGCGTTAGCGACTGCCAGTACGAGTCCACGTGGGCGTGCAGATCCTGAAACGCTCCTCTTTCGCTTTCCGGGAACGTCTGCTCATAGCGCCGCAGCGTGTCGTCGATCCTGGCCCGGACGGATTCCAGGTCGGCCTTCTGGCGGTCCGCGCCGGCGTCTTCGGTTTCCAACACATAGTCCCGCACAATGGTGCCCGACTGGTAAATGTCGCTGCGAAGCTGATCCAGCAGTGCATCGCGGGCGCGCGATTCCTGCCGCAGTGTGGCGCTGGTTGCCGCGACGCTGCGCAGCATCCGTCCCGAGTCGACGGCGATGAAGACCATCAGACACAGCAGGCCCGCGAACCCGATCCAGACGGTATTTGTCCGTGCGGCCAGCATCTTTGGGACGCCGTTACGGACACGGACCTCATTTGCGGCAGAAGGTTGCGCTTCGATGGCAGGGGAGTCCTGTCAGCTCGCGGACCGAAAGTCCATATATGGTTGATGCGCGCAGGGGCGGATTGGTTAGCATTTCCTGTGATCGGGCAACGATTCCTTGCCTTTTGGCATAGGCGGAATCAGGATGATTAAGGACAGGAACGACCGGGATTACCTGGACTTATGCGTCCACCGTCGCGTCCGGGCGGCCAGCCGGATGGGCTTACTTGCCGAACTCGAGCTTGGTATTCGATCCACCCAGTTCGATGGACGTGATCTGCTGAGAGCCGCTTTGAGTGCTTGTGTCTACCGCAGTCGATTTGAACTTCGTATTGGCGTTCTCGACTTTGACGGGTACTGTCACCGATGCACGGTGCGAATCGGTGAAGATGGCATTGGTTCCCTCGACCTCGAGCTTGTAGTTTCCCGGCGCGAGCTGGGTGCTCCCGGCTTTCGTGGGCGCGGAGAGCGCCACGCTGTAACTCTTGGGGCCGGCCATGGCCAGGGTTGAAAGAGTCACGACTCCGATCAAGAGCGGCAATTTGTTCGTCATATTGTTCCTTCTTAAGTGATGGTGCGATCGCGAACCGTGAAAACACTGTTTTTGGCCCGCACACCTAGAAGACGGATGAGACTGCTTGCCCGTAACTACCCTTCAGAGGGGATGGACCGGCCCCAGTGAAATACTGAGGCTTTAAGCCGTGGCGGCTTCCTTCTGCGTCAGGAATTCGGCGTAGGGGCCCTTGAAATCCTCGATCGCATGGTGGTCGAAATTCCAGATGCGAGTGGCGACTTCGTCCACCAGATCGTGATCGTGGGTGACCAGCAGAACGGTCCCGTCATACTTCTGGAGAGCGATGTTCAGTGCGTTGATCGATTCCAGATCCAGGTGGTTTGTAGGCTCATCGAGCATCAGAAAGTTCGGTTTCTGGAGCATCAGGCGGCAGAAGACGATACGCGCGGCTTCTCCACCCGACAGAACCTCGGTACGCTTGGTCGCGTCGTCTCCGCTAAACAACATCTGGCCAAGGAGGCCGCGCAACTCTTGCTGTGAGGCGCTCGGATCGAACGCGTGCAGCCATTCGATAATCGTGGAGCCGGGCCGGATGGACTCCTTGTGATCTTGCGAAAAATATCCCACCGTTACTTCATGACCCCAGGTGGCCGTGCCGCCGTCCACCGGAAACTCGCGGTCCGGGGCATCCACGTAACCCGTCGCATTGCGGAGCAGCGACCTCAGCATGGTGGTTTTTCCCGCACCGTTGCGCCCCAGCAGCGCGATCTTCTCACCTCGTGCGATGGACGCGCTGAAGTTCTCGATCACATGCAGATCGCCGTACGATTTTGAGAGCCCCTTTATTTCCAGGGGATGACGCCCCGACGGACGTTCATTGGCGAATTTGATGAAAGGGCGTTCAATGTTCGATCTCGCAAGAGCCGAAATCTGCAGTCGTTCCACTTCTTTCTTGCGCGAGGTGGTTTGCGCGGATCGGGTACCAGCCGAGAATCTCTGGATGAACTCTTTCAGCTGTGCAATCTTCTTCTCTCGAATGGCGTTCCCGGCCTCCACGCGTTCGCGGATCTGGGTCTTTGCGAGCACCATTTCGTCATACCCGCCGGTGTAGGTGATGATGCTTTGGTAGTCGATGTCGGCGGTGTGCGTGCAGACTTCGTTCAGGAAGTGGCGATCGTGGGAAATCACCAGCAGGCAGCCGGTGTAGGCGACCAAGTACCTTTGAAGCCAATGCACCGACTCGAGATCCAGGTTGTTGGTGGGCTCGTCCAGGAGCAGCACGGTCGCGTTGCTGAAGAGCGCTTGTGCAAGCAGAACGCGCACCTTCTGGCCGCTCTGCAATTCCGACATTTTGCGCTCATGCAGCTCTTCGGGAATGTCCAGTCCCTGGAGCAAGGTGGCCGCATCCGCTTCCGCCGTGTAGCCGCCGTTATCCCCGACGACTCCCTCGAGCTCGCCCAGACGCATGCCATCTTCATCGGTCAAATCCGCCTTCGCGTAGAACACTTCGCGTTCCTGCAAGGCGTCCCACAGCGGCGCGTTCCCCATGATCACTGTATCCAGAACGCGGAAGGAATCAAACGCGAACTGATCCTGGCGCAGGATGCCGATCTTCTTCGGCCGCGTGACAGAGCCCTTGGAGGGCTCGATTTCGCCCGTCAGGATTTTCATGAAGGTCGATTTGCCCGATCCATTGGGACCGGTAATCGCGTACCGCCGCCCTTGCTGGAACGTGGTGCTGACGTCTTCGAACAGAATACGGGCGCCGAAGCGCATGGAAAGGTCGTTTACAGAGATCAAAATAGAAGGTCTTTACTTGGGGATGGAGCCGAACCGGTGACTACAGCACCATTATAACGCGACGGCCTAGAGGTCTCCGCCCAGGATGGGGATTATGGCCCCGCTGATCTGGGATGCCTGGTCCGACGCGAGATGCACCAGCAGGCTGGCGACCTGGGCGGGCTGCACCCATTTTGCGGGATCCGCGCCTGGCATCGCGGCGCGATTTCCGGGGGTATCCATCGTTCCGGGAAGGATCACGTTGGCGGAAATTCCGCGGTCTTTGTTCTCGAGCGCCATGGTACGAACCAGCGAAACCAGCGCCGCTTTCGACGCCGAGTAGGCCCCGACCATGGGTTGCGGGTCCACGGCAGTCCGGCTGCCGATCGCCAGGATGCGGCCCGCGCCGCGCGCGCGCATGCCGGGCAGCACCGCGCGGAACATGTGAAACGCGGCTCGCAGGTTCACTTCGAGCATCTGCTCCAAAACGCCATCGTCGGTCTCGGCCACGGATCGCCCCCCGGCGAATCCGCCGACCAGGTGCGCCAGGACGTCGATCTTTTCCCATTTTGCGATCACCGACGCGACCACGGCGCGTGCCGCCTCGGCGCTCCCGAGTTCCGCGGAGTAAGCGACGAAGTTGAGATGCGGGAAGTCGGAATCCTGGATCTTCTTCGCGACACCCGCCACCCGGGCGCCGCCTTCCAGAAACGCCTTTGTCACGGCCATACCGAGTCCGCCATTGGCGCCGGTGATCAGGACCACTTTATCGCTGAAGGGCATCCCTCTATTGTGGATCGTGCCCGTCCTGCTAGGTTGTGGCGCGGCCGCGGTCATGTTTCCCGACGAACCCGAAGTAGGCGAAGCTCAACGCAAATGCCACGGGCCACCAGTAAATGGCTGCTCGCAGGCTGCTCGCGTCCGACGAGCCGTTATAAGCCGTGATCGAGTACTCCGGGGAAACGGTCGAATAGAGGATCACCGGGAAGAGGCTCGCGGCAGCGCTGCGCAGCAATCCCGCGATGAAGGCGCACCCTCCCCAAAATGTCCGGGCTTCCGCGCCGGATCGCAGGCCGGTGCCTATTGCTGCCAAACCTCCCGCAACCAGCGCGAGTGCGGCCCATGCGATGGGCCGTTCCGGCATGCCCGAGAACAGTGCCGCCCGCACGTAGAACGTTTCCAGGCTCACCACCAGGAGCAACAACACGGTGCCCGGCCACAACCATTTCGTTAACGCCTTGGATCTCCGATACACTTCGCCTTCCGCCTTCAGCGCCAGATAGGATGCCCCGTGCGCGCACAGGCACACCAGCGTGAAGACAGCCGTCGAAACCGTGTACCAGTCGAGGATTCCCAGCATTCCGCGCACCCCGAAATTTGTGAATAGTGGAAGGCAAAGTAGCCGGAAAGCCAGCTTCCTAGAGCCACGCCCACGACCGCGAGGAAATGATTCCGCGGGCCCAGTCGCTTCTCACCCCAGATCAACGCCCCGACAAACGCGCTCTCGAAGAAGAACGCGAACATGCCCTCCATCGCAAGGGACTGCCCAATGACTCCGCCGGCATACTTCGAGAAGGCGGACCAGTTCGTCCCGAACTGAAACTCCATGGGGATCAATCCCGTCACCAAGCAACAGGCGTTCGCACTGGAGTACGTGAAAAACGTGCCGGCGGTGATGTTCACGTGCGGATTGTACGACTACGCGAGCGAGTGGGCCTATCGGGTCGGCCTGCCGGCGAAGAGCGGCGTAGGGGGAGGAATTGTCGCGGTCGTCAATCGGCAATTGGGAATCGCCGTATGCAAGGAGTTGGCGCTACACCTGGGCTTGCACGCATTCGAGTTTACGAACGTCGGGTCGAGCTTCATGGAGTGGCTGACGGCGGCCAAGTAAGGCACAGACATTCGCGCGCATAAACGGTTATTGTCGGGAGAGCCCTTATGTCCGTCGAACAACTCACAGAGCCTGAAGCGCCTAACCCGCAATGGGGGAAATCCACCGCAAATCCGGAGGAAGAACTTTTCCTGGAAGGCCCTCGCAGTCGTGGTTTTGAACTCGGACGAGCGTTCCGCATTTTTCGGGAACTGATTCACGGGTTTCGCGCGCTCCATTTCGTGGGTCCGTGTATTACGGTGTTCGGATCGGCGCGTTTCTCACCGCAACATCGCTATTACGAACTGACACGGGAACTCGGCGCGAGAATCGCGCGGGCGGGGTTTACGGTGATGACCGGCGGCGGTCCCGGTCTGATGGAAGCCGCCAATCGCGGCGCGAAAGAGGCCCGTGGCGTCTCCATTGGCTGCAACATCGAGCTTCCGAAAGAGCAAAAGCCCAACCCTTACCTCGATAAGTTTGTGGAGTTCCGCTATTTCTTCATCCGCAAGATGATGCTGGTGAAGTATTCCTACGGCTTCATCGCCGTGCCGGGAGGATTTGGAACCATGGACGAAGTGTTCGAAGTCGCGACGCTGATCCAGACCGGCAAAATCAAGAACTTCCCCGTGGTCTTGTTGGGCGTAGAATATTGGTCGCCTTTGCTGGCGTTCCTTCGGCAATCGCTGCTGGCGAATGAGGCTATCTCCGTGCGGGATCTGGAGGGAATCCTGGTGACCAACTCGCCGGAGGAAGCCGTCGCGCGCATTCAACAAAGCGCGACCGAGAATTTCGGGCTACGTTACGTCCCCCGGCGGCCAGCGAAAATGCTGTTTGAGCGAGGGACCTAACCGGCTATTCTGGCAGGGGACTGATCACTTACTTTTAACTGTTTGGGCGGCCGCCTCCGCGGCGCGGGCTCCGGCCAGGATATTCGCCAGTCCGTAGTTGCCTTCGTGACAGGCGTACTCGTAAATCGGACCCTGGATTTTTCGCATCATGATTTCGCCGGTCCAGGGCTTGGTCCAGGTCCCTGGATCGTCCACGGTGAAGCGATAGCGAATCGTGTCCGGCCCGGTTCGCGTGAAGCGTTCGACCACGTGCAATTCCGCGCTGGAGAAGATGTCCTGGCGCGCGGTGGCGGGAGGCCCGCGGAAGTTGGTCTGGTCGGTAAAGTTGGTGGAATCGACGACCAGCGCGTCGCCTTCCCAATGGCCGCGCGAGTCGCCGCCCAACTGGCGGATGCTCGCGTCCAGATGGGGCATCCCATTTAGCGGGACGATGCGCCCGCCGTGCATCATTTCGTTGTAAATCACCACTTGGGCGCCGCTCTGCACGATCTGGAGATTCGCGTTATAGGTGGAGCCGAGCATGGGCGGGCCTTCGGCTCCCCATGAAATGCAGCGTTCCGCCAAGTTCCGGCTATCGGCGCTTTCGGCAGCCTCGCGGCGGCGGGCCGCTTCCGCCTCGGCGGCTAAACGTTTCTGCCCTTTCGCGTTCAGAGGAGGAATCCGGCCGTCGGGCGGATCGAAAATCAGCGAGGTGCGCCGGTTGGCCGCGTCGCCTTTAGAATAATTCTCGCCCTGCCAGATGACATTGTCGTAGTGGATGTCGTTCTGGGCCTGGCTGTTCTCCTTCGCGAGTCTTTCTTTCTCAAAAGCGGCCGCCTCGGCTTCCGTATAGAACTCTTTGGTCCCCAGCTCGCGGGGACGTTCCAAAGGAATGATGGTGGCGTTGGTCCAGTAACCTTGCAGGTCCGGCTGGCCGTCCGGCGTGCGCGGCTGCGTCCAGGCTTTCGTGGTTTTCGCTGCCGGTTTAACCGTTTGGCCCGGCGCGGGCGAGGGGAGCAGAACAGCGGCAATCAGAATCGATATGGAGAATTGAGGGCGCATTCGGGGCTCCTTCGCTCCACTGGGAATCATCTCAAAACCTTCGGATGTTCGCACGGGGGTGCGGGATGTGAGTATACGGGACAATGGATGCGATGGCGCAGCGCAATGGATTTCGCCTATTGACGTGGCTCGGTGGGCACGAGATGGCCGTCTTACTCGCGCTGGCCGGTGTAGTGGCGGGCGTGTGGGGATTTGCAGTCCTCGCGGACGAGGTTCTCGAGGGCGGAACGAAGGTGTTCGATCAGAAACTGCTGCTGGCGTTTCGTCACAGCGATACTCGCGCGATGCTGGGTCCGCCGGCGGTGCAGCAAGCCGGACGCGACATCAGCGCGCTGGGCGGCGTCGCGGTGCTGACGTTGTTGACGGCTTTCACCGCCGGGTTTCTGGCCCTGGACGGAAAGAAGCACATGGCGCTGTTCGTTCTCGGGTCGGTCGTCAGCGGCCTGATGGTCAGCACCCTGCTCAAAGATACGTTCCAGCGTGCGCGGCCGGATTTGGTCCCGTTCGACGTGTACGCTTCCGGTGCGAGCTTTCCCAGTGGGCACTCCATGATGTCGGCGGTGACGTACTTGACGCTGGGAGCTCTGCTGGCGCGGTCTCAAGAACGGAAACGCCTGAAAGCGTTCTTTCTGCTGGTGGCGATGTTCCTGAGCTTCGTGGTCGGCGTCAGCCGTGTGTATGTGGGCGTGCACTGGCCTACCGATGTGCTGGCGGGCTGGACGGCGGGCGCGGTCTGGGCGCTGTTGTGCTGGCTGGTGGCTCGCTGGCTGCAGTCGCGGCGGACATTGGAACCTGAGACGGAACTCGAAACGGACCACTCACCAACCACGGGCTGAAAGGCCTGTGGCACACTGACTTCATGCGCATCAGCGACATCCGCGCGACCACCGTCACCGTTCCGCTGGAAGCGCCTCTGCGTCACGCCAACGGCTGCCATTGGGGCCGGTTCGTGCGGACCATTGTCGAAGTGGAAACCGACAATGGCCTGATTGGTCTGGGCGAAATGGGCGGCGGCGGGGAATCGGCCGAGGCGGTCTTTCGCGCGATGAAGCAGTATCTGGTGGGGCACGATCCGGTGCGCAGAGAGGAAATGCGATTCCTGATCGCGAACCCCACGGCGTCGCTCTATAACAACCGGACGCAAGTGCTGGCGGCGCTGGAATTCGCCTGTCTGGATATTCTAGGGCAGGCGTGGGGCGTGCCCGTGTGCGATATTTTGGGCGGCCGTCTGCGCGATCGTGTTCCATTTGCCTCGTATTGCTTCTTCCGTTATCCCGATCCGCGGACGGGAGCGGGCGAGGTTCGCACCATCGAGCAACTGGTGGAACACACTTGCGAGATCAAGCGCCGCTTCGGCTTCACGACGCACAAACTCAAAGGCGGCGTGTTTCCTCCCGATTACGAGCTGGAAGCGTATCGAGCGCTGGCGGACGCTTTTCCCGAAGATAGGTTGCGCTTCGATCCGAACGGTGTCTGGTTCACCGGGCAGGCGATCCGTTTCGGGCAGGCGATCGAGAATCTGCGCAACGATTATCTGGAAGATCCGATGTTCGGGATGAACGGCCTGCGGCGCACGCGCGAGAAAGTGCGCGTTCCGCTGGCGACGAATACGGTGGTGGTGAACTTTGAGCAGCTCGCGGCGAACGTGCTCAATACCGCCGTGGACGTGATTCTTCTCGATACGACTTTTTGGGGCGGCATCCAGGCCTGCGTGAAAGCCGCAGGAGTTTGCGAGACGTTCCAACTGGGCGTCGCGGTGCATTCGTCGGGCGAACTGGGCATTCAGCTCGCTACGATGCTGCACCTGGGTGCGGTGATTCCGAATCTGTCTTTCGCCGCCGACGCGCACTATCATCATTTGATGGACGACGTGATTCAGGGCGGCCTCATGCGCTATCAGAACGGAGCGATCAACGTGCCGGAAGGGCCTGGACTGGGCGTGAAGCTCGATCGCGAAAAGCTCGGCCAGTACAGCGAACTGTACAAGCGTCTGGGCAATTATCCATACGATCAGGATCCGGCGCGGCCCGGCTGGACACCGATCATTCCAAATGACCGTTGGGCGGATCCCAAAGACGACCGGGCGGTGGAGATTCCTTATTAGCATGGCGAACGTGTTTGATCTGAGCGGACGAGTTGCGGTGGTGGTGGGGGCGACGTCGGGGCTGGGCCGCGCGATTGCGGTCGGGCTGGCGCAGCACGGCGCGGACGTGGTGCCGAGCGGCCGAAGGAAAGAATTGGTCGAGAGCGCGTGCCAGGAAATCACGGCGATCGGCCGCAGGACCCTGGTTCATCCGGCAAACGTACACGACAGGCAATCGATCGATGCGTTGCGCGACGTTGTGCTGAGGCACCTGGGACGGGTCGACATTCTGGTGAACGCCGCGGGAAACGTGATTCGTCAGGCAACGATCGAGGTTTCCGAAGAGCAGTGGTCGTCCGTGCTCGACACGCATCTGAACGGTGCGCTGCGGGCGTGCCAGAGCTTTTACGAGCCGTTGAAGTCGAGCGGCCACGGCCGGATCATCAACATCGCGTCGCTGAGCTCCTTTTCCGCGTTTTATCAGGTGGCCGCGTATTCCGCCGCGAAAACCGCGATTGTTTCGTTGACTCGTACCCTGGCCTGCGAATGGGCGAAGGATGGAATTCGCGTGAACGCCATCGCGCCGGGCGTGTTTCCCACCGACTTGAATCGTTCGACGATTATGGGAACGCCGCGCGGCCAGGAGCTGCTGATGCGCACTCCCATGGGCCGGTTTGGCGAGCCGGAGGAACTGGTGGGCGCGGCAGTTCTGCTCGCGTCGGATGGCGCAAGTTTCCTCACGGGCCAGTGCATTGCCGTCGATGGAGGGTATCTTGCGTTGGGCGTTGGTTCTTAGTCTCTCAACCGTTCCTCTATTCGCTGAAACCGGCTACGACGCGTGGCTGCGGTATTCATCACCGGGATCGGCTCCGGTAATCACGGTGGTGGGAAATTCCGTGTTGCTTGAAAGCGCACGCCAGGAACTTGCGCGCGGACTTCGATTGCCGGGGACCCGCGAAATCGTGCTGTCATCCGATCGGAGCCTCAATCTCAAGCCAGATGGATACGAGTTGAAGGGCGCCAACGGGAAGATCGCGATCACGGGAGAGGATGATCGAGGAACGCTCTATGGAGCGTTCGCGCTGCTGCGCAAGGTCGCGCTGGGCGAGTCCGTCGCGAACCTTAATGAGCGGGAGGAACCGAGGGTGCCGGTTCGCTGGGTGAATCATTGGGATAATCTCGACGGTTCGATCGAGCGCGGCTATGGCGGCCGGTCGATCTTCTGGGACAACGGAACTGCTCGCGCGGATCTCTCGCGAGTGAACGACTACGGACGGATGCTCGCGTCGCTGGGGCTCAACGGGGCGTCGATCAACAATGTCAACGTGAATCCGCGCATTCTGGCTCCGGACTGTTTGCCCGAGATCGTACGGATCGCGAATGCGCTGCGGCCGTGGGGCGTCCGCACAGTATTGTCAGTCGATTTCGGGAGCCCCCAGAAGGTCGGCGGGCTCGATACGTTCGATCCGCTGGATCCCAAGGTGATCGCGTGGTGGAAGGCGAACACCGACGAGATCTATCGCGCCATTCCCGACCTTGGCGGCTTCATCATCAAAGCCGATTCTGAGGGCCGCGTCGGTCCGTCGGTTTATGGACGAACGCACGCCGACGCGGCCAACGTCGTCGCGCGCGCCCTGAAGCCGCATGGCGGACTGATCTTCTACCGAGGCTTCGTCTACGACAACAAGATGGACTGGCGCAATCCGAAGAACGATCGCGCACGCGCCGCCGACGATAATTTCCGCTCGCTCGACGGCAAGTTCGATGACAATGTCGTGATCCAGATTAAGAATGGGCCGATCGATTTCCAGGTTCGCGAGCCGGTTTCACCTCTATTCGGGACCCTTGCGAAGACTAAGGAGGCGATCGAGCTGCAGATCACGCAGGAGTATATGGGCCAGGCGCGGCACACCGTGTTCCTGGTTCCGATGTGGAAAGAAGCGCTCGATTTCGACCTGCGGGTGAATGACCAGGCGACGCCCGTGAAGGCTCGGGTGAATGCTGTCGTCGGCGTCTCGAATGCTGGGATGGACGACAACTGGTTCGGCAACCACATGTCGCAGGCGAATCTTTATGGCTTCGGGCGCCTGGCGTGGAATCCGGATCTGAGCGCGCGCCAGATCGCCGAGGAATGGGCCCGGCTGACGTTTGGGAATGATCCCAAGGTGGTCCAGACCATCGTGAGCATGCAGCTCACATCCTGGCGCACGTACGAAAATTACACCGGCCCGCTGGGTTTGCAGACGTTGACCGACATCACCGGAAATCACTATGGCGTGCACGTCGAAGCCTCTGAGCGGAACGGCTGGGGGCAGTGGCATCGCGCCGATGAGAAAGGCGTCGGTATGGATCGCACGAGTGCCACCGGCACCGGATTCATCGGCCAGTACACTCCTGCTGTGGCGCGCATGTATGAATCGCTCGTGACATGCCCGGACGATTTGCTCCTCTTCATGCACCACGTGCCGTATACCTACGTGTTGCATTCCGGAAAGACGGTGATCCAATATCTGTACGATTCGCACTATGAGGGTGCTGATGCTGTTGCTGGATTTGTGCGTGACTGGAAATCGCTGCAAGGCCGCGTGGATGAGCAGCGTTATCGGGAAGTGCTCGCGCAACTCGAATATCAGGCAGGGCAGGCCGAGGTCTGGCGTGACGCGGTTTCGAACTGGTTCTTGCGTGCTTCCGGGATTCCCGACGCAAAGGGCCGCGTGGGCAATTATCCAGGTCGCATGGAGGCGGAATCGGCCAAACTCGATGGCTACAAAACCATCGACGTCACGCCGTGGGAGGCAGCTTCGGGCGGCAAGGCGGTGGAGTGCGCTGCTGCCAAGTGCGCGGCCACCTTTACGTACAGCGGTGCTCCTGGAGTGTTTCAGATTCGTGTGCGCTATTTCGATCAGAACAACGGCGTATCGCACTTCCGGGCACTGCTCGCTAATAAAGCAATCGGTGAGTGGACCGCCGATGATCGGCTGCCCACCCGCAAGATCGACAGCTCGTCGTCTGCTCTGCGGGTGATTCCGGGAATCCAGTTGCGCCCGGGCGACGAGATCCGCCTCGAAGGCACGCCGGACGGCGGCGAGGCTGCTGCGCTGGATTACATAGAGGTCGCGCCAAATGAAAATTAGCGTTCTGGTTTGTTTCGCTTTGGCGCCGGTGTGCTTCGCGCAGACGCCGCTTTATAAGGACCCTTCCGCGTCTTTAGACCGGCGCGTGGAAGACCTCCTCTCGCGCATGACGCTGGAAGAGAAGATCTCGCAGCTCATGAACGATTCGCCGGCGATCGAGCGCCTGGGTGTTCCGCGCTACAACTGGTGGAACGAATCGCTGCACGGCGTCGCGCGAGCGGGACGGGCTACGGTGTTCCCGCAGGCGATCGGGCTGGCCGCGACATGGGACACCGGTCTGATGTTCCGCGTGGCCACAACGATTTCCGATGAGGCTCGCGCGAAGTATCACGAATCCCTTCGCCGCGACAAACACGACATCTATCAGGGGCTGACGTTCTGGACCCCCAATATCAACCTGTTCCGCGATCCGCGCTGGGGACGCGGCATGGAAACGTATGGCGAGGATCCGTATCTCACCGGCCAGATGGCGGTGGCGTTCATCAAGGGCATGCAAGGCGACGATCCCAAGTACCTGAAGACCGTCGCGACGGCGAAGCATTTCGCGGTGCACAGCGGCCCGGAGCCGGCGCGCCACACCTTCGATGCGGTGGTGAGCGAAAAAGATTTACGCGAGACGTACCTGCCCCATTTCGAAACGGCCATCAAGGAAGGCGGCGCATATTCCGTCATGTGCGCCTATAACAGCGTGGACGGCTTGCCGGCGTGCGCCAATCCGCGGCTGCTCGAAGATATTCTTCGGAAGGAGTGGGGATTTAAGGGCTATGTGGTCTCCGACTGCGGCGCGATTGGCGACATTTATCTGAATCACAAGGCGGCTCCGGATGCCGAGGCGGGCGTCGCGCTTGCGATCAAGGCGGGAACCGATCTGAACTGCGGCGTCGAGTACGGGAATGCTCTGGCCGCGGTGCACGACGGGCTGCTGGCCGCGTCCGACGTCAATCAGGCTCTGCGGCGTTTGCTGACGGCACGATTCAAGCTCGGCATGTTCGATCCGCAAGAGATGGTCAAGTACGCACAGATTCCTTACAGCAATGTCGACAGCCCGGAGCATCGGGCGCTGGCGCTGGAGACGGCGCGCAAATCGATCGTCCTGCTGAAAAACGACCATCGCGCGCTGCCGCTGAGCAAATCGATCAAGACTCTCGCGGTGATCGGGCCGAATGCCGATGATGCGGGTGTCCTGCTCGGGAACTACAACGGTATTCCAGCCGAACCGGTGACACCGCTCGAAGGCATCCGCCGGAAGCTGGGCTCGTCGACGCGAGTGATTTTCGCGCCGGGGAGTGAAATCGCCACGAATATGCCGCGGTTTGAAGTGATTCCCGCATCGGCGCTGAGCCTTCAAGGCGAATATTTCGCGAGCAGCAATTTTGACGGGAAACGGCATCGGCCGCGCGAACTTACGGTTCCGAGCTCAGGACAGTTCGTCGGCGACATTCCGCAGCATCCGCAACCGCTTTTCACGCGAGCCGATCCTCAGGTGAATTTCGATTGGCTCGACGGGGCTCCGCGCGCGGACCTGAATGACGACGATTTTGGCGTTCGATGGACCGGCTATCTGACGGCTCCAGTGAGTGGAACGTATCAACTGGGCGCGGCCGGCAAGAACGCATTCGAACTGTACCTCGATGGGAAACAACTGGCCGCCATGAATACGATTCACGGCGGCCGGACGTATCAGTATGCACCAGTCGAACTGGAGGCCGGCAAACGATATCCGATCCGTCTCGATTTTCACGAGTACCTGAATGACGCGGCGATTCAACTGGTCTGGTCGCGTCCGGGAATGTTTCAAGAGGGCGAAGCGTTGGACGCCGCGCGCCAAGCCGACGCCGTGGTGCTTGTCATGGGTCTCTCGCCACGCCTGGAGGGCGAAGAGATGCGCGTGCAGGTCGAAGGATTTCAGGGCGGCGATCGCGTACAGATCGGCCTGCCGCGTGTGCAGGAAGATTTGATGCAGCAGGTTGCCGCGCTGGGCAAGCCGACTGTGTTGGTGCTCCTGAACGGCAGCGCCGTGGCGGTGAATTGGGCCAAGGATCACATTCCCGCGATCGTGGAAGCGTGGTATCCGGGGCAGGCCGGCGGTACGGCCATCGCCGATGTGCTGTTTGGCGATTACAACCCCGGTGGACGGTTGCCGGTCACGTTCTACAAATCCGTCGACCAGCTTCCGCCGTTCACGGATTACAACATGAAGGGCCGCACGTACCGCTTCTTCCAGGGCGAGCCGCTGTTTCCGTTTGGCTATGGTTTGAGCTACAGCAGCTTCGCGTATCGCCATCTCAGGGTCCAAGGAGCAAGTATTTCGGTCGAGGTCAAGAATACCAGCGCCATCGCTGGCGAAGACGTTGTCCAGCTCTACGTGAAGCGCGACGGAGGGGGGCCCGATGACCCCATTCGATCTCTGGCAGGATTTCAGCGAATCGCCCTGCAGCCACGTGAGCGCAAGACCGTACAGTTCACGCTCACGAAGCAGCTTCCCGGCATGTTTGAAATCTCCGCCGGGACTGTTTCACGCAGAGTCCGAATTACGGAATAATCACTTGCCCTGGCACTTGCCGCCAGCGCAGCGGTTGTTCTCTTCGCACACGTACTCGTACAGGCCGGCTGCTTCCCACTCGGGCTTCGCCGCGATTGTGAATTCCTGAGACCAGGCGGCCGTGAAGATCTTTAGATCGTCGATGGTCAGGTTGTATGAGAGTGTGTTCGCGTTTTTCCAGGCGATCCGCTCGATGGTTTTGAGCGCGTCGCTGTGCATGCGGTATTCGTTGGGGTTGCCGTAGAAGTTGTCATCCAGGCTCCAGCGCTTGAAGTTGGTGGTTTCGATCACCAGCGTGTCGCCTTCCCAGTGGCCGACCGGGTCGCCATAGAAGGAAGGCTCGATGTCCTCGCGATGCTTGCGTCCATCGAGAGGAATCACGCGGGTCATGCGTTGGAACTCGTGCACCATGACCAGGTAATCCTTGGTCTGGAAAAACTGCATGGCGTTGGCCGAGAGGATCCCGGAAGGAAATCCGGCTGGCATGCAGAAATCGCGCGGCTCGTCATGGCGCGGATCGCCGTTGCGAGGTTCATAAAACGCCTCGCCGCCGGGCTTGAATGGCGCGAAGTTCTTCCGGTCGAAGATGGTCGCGGAGCAACGGCATCGCTCGCCGCCCATGGACTTGGGCCATTCGTAGGTGCCGCTGAAATTCGGTTTGCCTTCCGTGGTGCGAGGGATCCCCTTGCTTTGGCCGCTAAGGACCGTCACGCAGGCGACGAATGCAAAAAGCAGGCAGAGTCTCTTCATCTACTTCCTCTTCCCGGCATCCGGAGTTCCTTTACCATCGCCGGGGGCGCGGTCTTCGGCGCCCGCGGTGAACACGCTGCGCCCGTCGGGAAACGTCACACGGGCCCCATTGGCGTTGTTGGAGCCGTCTTTCGAGCGGAACCCTTCCACGGTGATGGTCATGCCTTCCTGGATCACTTTCTTCGTGATGCCACGCCGCATCAACTGGCCCGGTGCGCCGCCGGAAAAGCCCCAATTGGTGATCATGCCATCGTCGCCCTTCACGTCGACGTAGAACCAGATGTGAGGATTCTGCCATTCGACCTTGGTGACCACTCCCGTCATCTTGACCGGCTTGGCGGTGTCAAACTCGGCGGCGAAAGAGTGATGCGCCTGGAGCGCGGGCAGCGTCGCCAGCACCAACGGCAGCAGGGAAAACAGGATGGACTTCTGCATGCGTATATTCTTACAAAAGCGGTGGCCGGTCTGGAGACCGGCTCTTCCCATCTGGAGCCTGTTGCTACTGATGATATAATCCCCGCCAGGATTTTATGGCCCGAATAGTCTTGCTCTTGCTGCTCACGATTCTGCCACTCCTGGCTCAATCGGGGGCGAAGAACGGGGAATGGAACACCTACGGGGGCGACCTCGGGAACACGCATTATTCGCCGCTCGAGCAGATCAACGCGGCGAATTTCAATCAGCTGCAGGTGGCCTGGAGGCTCAAGACCGACAACTTCGGCCCGCGTCCGGAGACCAATCTCCAGTCGACGCCTTTGATGGTCAAGGGAGTCCTGTACACGACTGCAGGTACGCGCAGGGACGTGGTGGCAGCGAACGCCGCGACGGGCGAGGTCCTGTGGATGCACCGCGAGGATGAGGGCGCGCGCGGGACCAACGCTCCGCGGCAGCTTTCGGGACGCGGGCTGGCCTACTGGACCGACGGCCGGCCCGGAAGCAATGACGAGCGCCTCCTCTATGTCACGCCGGGCTATCGTCTGATCGCACTCAACGCCAAAACGGGTTATCCGGTGCCGGGCTTCGGCCGTAACGGCGTCGTGGATCTGAAACTGGACGACGATCAGGTCATCGATCTGGAGACCGGGGAAGTCGGGCTGCACGCGACGCCAGTGGTGGCGGGCGACGTGGTCATCGTCGGCGCGGCTCATCGCGCGTCGGGCGTGCCTAAAGTGAAACACAACGTCAATGGATACGTCCGCGGGTTCGACGTTCGCACGGGCAAGCGACTGTGGATCTTCCACACGATTCCGCGCCCGGGTGAGTTCGGTCACGATACCTGGGAAAAAGATTCCGCCGAGACTACGGGAAACGCCGGCGTGTGGGGGCAAATCAGCGTCGATCCGGATTTGGGAATGGCGTTCATCCCAGTGGAGCTTCCCACCGGCGACGAATATGGCGGCCACCGGCCGGGCAACGGCCTGTTCGGAGAGAGCATCGTGGCGCTGGATCTGAAAACCGGCCAGCGCAAATGGCACTACCAACTGGTGCACCACGGCATCTGGGATTTCGATATCCCCTGCGCGCCGATGCTGATCGACATCGCGATCAACGGTCGTACGGTGAAAGCCGTCGCGCAGCCGACCAAGCAGGGCATTCTCTATACGTTCGATCGCGTGACAGGTCAGCCGATCTGGCCTTTCGAGGAGAAGCCCGTGCCCAAAGGCGACGTGCCGGGTGAATGGTATTCGCCCACGCAGCCGATTCCCACGAGGCCGCCCGCATACGGCGTCGCCGGCATTCCGTCAGTGGACGATCTGATCGACTTCACGCCCGCGCTGAGAGCCGAGGCGTTGAAGATCGTGTCGAAGTACAAGATCGGCCCGATCTTTACACCGATTGTCGTTAGCAAACCGGAAGGACCGTTCGGCACGATCCTGACCACGGGCGTGACGAATTGGCCAGGCGGATCGTACGATCCGGAGTCGCACATCTTCTATGTGCACGCTTCGACCGGAATGGTATCGAACGGCCTGGTTCCCGGAAATCCCGCGCGCACGGAGTTCGCCTGGATGGGAGGAAACGCCGCGCCGCCTGGAACGGCCCCTCCGCTGCGCGTCGAAGGCATGCCGCTGGTGAAACCGCCGTGGGGGAGCATCGTCGCCATCGACATGAACAAGGGCGAGATTCTTTGGAGAATCGCGAACGCGGAGACTCCGGACATTGTCCGCAACAATCCGGCGCTCAAGGGTCTGAATATTCCGCGTACCGGCCGCGCGAGCAATACCATCGGGCTGCTGATCACGAAAACACTGATGATCGCGGGCGAGCCTGGAACGTTCACGATGCCCGACGGCCGCCAGGGTGCGATGCTGCGCGCTTATGACAAAGCCAGCGGCAAGGAGCAGGGCGCGGTCTACATGCCCACGGGCCAGACTGGCACGCCGATGACCTACATGCTCAACGGGAAGCAGTACATCGTAGTGGCTATCGGCTCGGCGAACTATCCGGCCGAACTGGTCGCGTTCCGGCTGCCGGATTGAGGTTACGACTCGATGAAATCCAAGATTCTGATCGGCTCGTTGATTGTGCTTGTAGCGGTAGCGGGCGCGTTTCTAGCGCTGGAGCGTACTCGATCCGCGCAGGCGGGTGTGCCGAAGTTCGAGGTCGATCCATACTGGCCCAAGGATCTGCCAAACCAGTGGATGCTGGGTCAGGTGTCCGGAATCTATGTCGATTCGCACGACCATATATGGGTGACGAATCGTCCGCGGACTCTGGAGGATCACGACAAGTACGCTGCGTTCGACCCGCCGCAGGCCGATTGCTGCAAGCCCGCGCCGGCGATTCTGGAATTCGACGCGGCCGGAAACTTCGTGCAGGGCTGGGGCGGCCCTGGAGGCCTGGGAACGAACTATGAGTGGCCGGATAACGAGCACGGCATCTTCGTCGACTACAAGGAGAACGTCTGGGTCGGCGGCAATGGCCCGAAGGATACCAATCTTCTGAAGTTCACCAAGGATGGGAAATTCCTTTTGCAGATCGGGCATCACGGAAAGTCCGGCGGCAGTAATGACACGGAAAATCTGAACCGGCCGGCGGGCTTTGTGGTGTATCCCAAGACCAACGAAGTGTTCGTAGCCGACGGGTACGGCAATCGCCGTGTGATCGTCTACGATGCCGATACCGGGGCATACAAACGCCACTGGGGCGCGTACGGCAAGAAGCCAGACGATCAGGAATCGAACGCCCGGACGTTCGAGGGTCCGGGGCCTCCGCAGTTCAACACCGTGCACGCGGTCCGGATTTCAAACGACGACCTGGTCTACGTGGGCGACCGCCGGAATAATCGCATTCAGGTGTTCAAGCCCGATGGCACGTACCTGAAGGAAGCTTACGTCGAGCGGAAGACAATCGGCGAGGAGGGAACCACCTTCGATTTCGCGTTCTCGCCCGATCCCCAGCAGCAATTCATGTACATCCCGGACGGGACCAATAAGAAGGTGCAGATTCTGAACCGGCAGACGCTCGAGGTGGTGGGATATTTCGGTGGCCATGGAGGGCATGGGGCCGCGCAGTTTTTCCATATCCACAGCATCGCCACGGATTCGAAGGGAAACATCTTTCTGGGCGAGTCGTTCGGAAAGCGGGTGCTGAAGTGGAGCTACAAGGGAATGGAGAATCGGTAGAATGTCCGCGTCCGTGAAAACGGTGATGGCGCTGACCCTCGTGTTTCCAGGCGTCGTCTTCCCACAAGCCCGAACACGCGAAGTCATCCGACACGACAATGTCGCAATCGAGGTGATCGCGGAAGGCCGAGGGCCGCTGATCGTGATGCTGCCTTCGCTGGGACGCGATTCCGAGGAGTTCGATCCGGCCGCAGCGCGCATCGACGCGGCGGGATTCCGGGTGCTTCGGCCGCAGCCGCGAGGATACGGACGCAGCGTGGGGCCGATGGAGCATGTAACGCTGCACGACTTTGCCAAGGATGTGGCCGCAGTGATCGAGCATGAAAATTCCGGTCCGGCAATCATAGCGGGGCACGCGTTCGGGCACTTTGTCGCCAAGATGACCGCGGTAGATTTTCCGCAGCTGGTCCGAGGCGTGATCTTGATCGGCGCGGCGCAGAAGACGCCCGATCCCGCGGTGCAACGGTCGGTCGCCATCGCCACCGATCCGACGCAGCCCGAGGCCGAGCGCCTTAAGCATCTGAAGATCGTGTTTTTCGCGCCGGGCAACGATGCGCGTCTCTGGCTCACCGGGTTCCATGCGAACGTGCGCGCGGCCGAGATCATCGCGCGCGATGCAACTCCGCAGAAGGAATACTATGCGGCGGGCAACGTGCCGCTCCTGGACATCCAGGGAGAAAACGATCCGTACAAGCCTCCGTCCGCGAAGAACGAGCTGGTGGACGAGTTCGGCGCCAAGCGAGTGACGGTGGTACGGGTGCCGCACGCCGCGCACGCGATTATCGTGGAGCAGCCCAACGCCGTGGCCGACGCGGTGGTTGCATGGGCGCGAAAGCTGAAGCCCTTCTGAAAAAGCGGACGCAATTCGCTGTAGAATATCCGACATGCAGAGACGAATCTTCGCAACGGGCGCGATCCTCTTCTTGGCGGCGCTTTCAGCGGCGGCCCAGACCGCTCCGATTCATGTGCTGGCTTCAAATGGAATGAAGGCCGTGATCGACGAGCTGAAACCGCAAGCCGAGCGCGCGGCCGGCCGGCGGTTGATGATTGAGTACGGTACGTCGTCTTCGGTCAAAAAGCGGATCGAGGGCGGGGAAGCGTTCGATGTCGCGATTCTCACCTCCGAAGTGATCGACGATCTGGCGAAAGCCGGAAAAATAGCTGCGGGAACGCGCACGGAGATCGCACGCTGCGGGATCGGCATCGGTGTTCGCGCGGGTGCAGCCAAGCCCGATATTCGAACTCCGGACGCTCTGAAGAAAACGTTGCTGGCGGCGAAATCGATCACTTATGCGCAGGACGGCGCGAGCCGGACTTATATTCTGCAGATGCAGGATAAGTTGGGGATCGGAGACGCCATGAAAGCGAAGACCATTCTGGAGAAAGGCTCGGTGGGATCGAACGCTCGCGTGGCCGATGGATCGGTGGAGATGGTGCTGACGCTGGTGAGCGAGATCCTGCCGGCGAAAGGCGTGCAGCTGGTGGGGCCGCTGCCGGCCGAGGTCCAGCATTACGTGAATTTCGCGGAGGGAATCGGTCCGAACAGCAAGAACACAGAAGCCGGAAAGGCACTGGTGAAATTCTTCGCTAGCCCGGCCGTAGCGCCGACGTTGAAGGCCAAGGGGATGGAACGGCCCTAAGGGGCGAGAAAGCCCGCTTTCAGCCCCGCACGGTCGACTTCTTTGCCGCGCAGATAAACCTGCGCGATCTTCCGGGAATTCGTGATGTTATCCAGAGGATTCGCGTCGAGCACGATGAAGTCGGCGCTCTTGCCCGCGGCCACCGTGCCGAGCTGATCCATCTTCAAGATTCCGGCCGAGGTTTTCGTTGCGGCCGTGATCACCTGATTCGGAGTCATGCCGGCCGTGACCATGTCCGCCAGCTCCTCGTGGTCGGTCCAGCCGACGGTGGTCCCGGAGTCGGTGCCGAATCCAATCCGGGCGCCGGCGTCGTTGAGCTTTTTCAGATTGCGGGCTTGTACCGCGAAGAAGTCGGTCGCCTTCTTCACGTCGGCGGGCGAGCGATTTTGGAATGCATCGGTCAGCCGCTTGATCTCCGCCGCCGGAACAGTTTCGGCGAGCCACGCCGGATCCTGCAATCCCGTCCCGATGTCCGGAAGATTGGGAATCACGAAAACGTTCGGCCGGTCCTTGATCAACTTCATGAATTCGTCGTCGATGTCCTTGTCGCGGACGCCGTGGGCGAAGCCGTCGATGCCTGCGCGGAGCAGCTCCTTGGCGTCGGCCAGATAGTAGATGTGCGCGACCACGCGAAGACCATGCTTGTGCGCTTCATCGATAATGGCGCGATACAGCGGCGGCGTCAGCTTGGGGACGGTGCCGTTGCGATCATCCACCCAGATCTTGACCCAATCGACTTTCTTATCCGCGAGTTCCTGCACGGCCTTCCGGCCGTCGGCTTCCGTGTCGATTCCATAGGCCACAGGCTTCCAGTAAGGCTGCCCGGGTCCGGCGTTAGGACGGCCCATGCCGCGCCCGGCGGTATGAAAGAGAGCCGCATCGGGAACGGGATTAGCTCGAACCTCATAAGGCGTCTCTCCCGGGTCGATTCCCATGCTCTGGGTCGCGGCGACACCGTAGTAAGCCAGGCGATGCAGATGATCGATGAGGTTTTCCTTGGTGTAGGTGTCCTTGTCGATGCGGCCGGTTTTGATAACCGCCCAGCCCAGGTGCGTGTGCGTATCGACCAGCGCGGGCATCACGGTTTTCCCGGTCAGGTCGACGCGCGTAGCGCCGGCCGGAGCCATGATGCCTCCCTTACGCCCGACAGCGGTGATCTTCGCGTTCTCGATCAGGAACGCCGAGTTTTCGATGGGCGCGCTGCCGTCGCCGGTAATGAGCCGCGCGCCTTCGAATAGAGTCGCGGAGCCGTCGGGCGATGGGGCTGCCTGGCGCGAACAGGCCGCCGTTAGCAGGCAGCCTGCAAGTAGTATTGAAAGGCGCATGGATTACTTACCGACAACCAAAATCGAAAACGAATCCGGCACCATCTGGCCCCGGCCACCACGGCCCCGGCCACGTCCCCCCGGCGGAGGAGGCGTGGTGGGCGCGGCGTACTCCGCGGCGATGATCAGAATGTGACCCGTCTTGCGATCCAGAGTCAGCGTCTTGCCTCCGGTCATAGTCTGTAGCGTCTGTTCCGGCTCAAAAGTGGTGCGATTCTTTTCCTTGACGATGGTCAGAGTCCCATCGCCCTGCGAGCTGAACGCTTCCATGGTGCTGGAATTGAAGATCGCGCCATCGGTTCCCTGACCGATGGGCAGGCTGGTGATGATGTTACCGTTGGAGGCATTCAGAATCACCATGGCTTGCGGGTTGCGGCAGGTCGCGAACAGGATGTTATTCTTCACATCCATCGCCAGCCCGGCGCATCCGCCGCCCTTGCCCTGCAGATCGTAGTGCGCGGTCACCATCATGGTTTTCGCGTCGACCACTGCAATGCTGCCTTTGTCCTCCAAATCGACGTAAATGTGGCCCTTGCCGTCCGAGGCGGCCTGTTCCGGTTGCCCGCCGAGGTCGATGGTCCCCAGTACCGCTCCGTCGGCCGCATTGATGACGGTGGCGTTGGGCGCGATGTGACTGAACACGTAGACGCGATTGTTAAACGCATCGTACAGAATGCCGTCGGGACCGCCCTGCACATCGATGGTCTTGATGGGCATCAGGGTCTTGCTGTCCCACATGCTGATGGGCCTGCTGGTTCCGAAACCGTGGCCGGACTTGGTGGAAACCGCGACGCCGCGCGCGTTGGCGTTCGGAATTTCGCCCACCGACTCAAGCGTGTCCAGATTGTAGACGGTAATCCGCGCAGGGTTGCCGGTTCGCGGGATATAGAGGCGTCGCCCGTCGACATCCGCATAGACGTAGTCAAATCCACCGGTCCCGCCGACCTTGGCCGTCTTGAGTACCTTATAAGGGCCCTGTTGTGCCCATCCGGTAAGTGCGAGCGTCAAGATCGCAATGAATACGAGATAAATTCGTCGCATGAAGTTTTCTCCTCGGTCGCCAGTCAGTATACACCCGTGCGTTATCCGAGCGACGCCGCGGGCATGGAGAGGAATGCGTGCATGGCGTGCCAGAACGTCTGGCGATGCAAGCCGAACACGACGGAGTGCGCCATTCCCGGAAGCACCACCAACTGACGGTCGCCGCTGGGGAGCTGCGAGAAGAAATCGGCCAAATCGCTCATAGTAGCGATGCCGTCATATTCGCCGCGGAGCAGCAGCACGGGCGCGGTCACACGCTTGGGATCCACCAGGGGCAGGTTCGCCGTCATGTCGAGGTACGTGCCGGTGGGCACCTGATCGCCGAACTTCAGTTCCTCGTCAACGAGAAATTCCGCGATGGCCGGATCGGTGGTGCCGGATTTGTCGCGTGTAAAGATGCTGCGGATCATGGCGCGATCGCGCAGACGGCGGTTGTGGGTGCGGTAGTAGTCCAGATTCTTGGCGCGCTCGGTCAGCGTCGGAGAATTCTCGCCCTTATAGGTGAAGGCTGCCAGGACCAGGCGATCCACGCGGGACGGTTCGGCCATGGCGTACGCGCCGGCGCGCAGGCCTCCCGAGGATTCGCCGAACAGATGTACTTTTTGCTGGCCGGTCTCTCGCGCGATCACTTCCATGCCTGCCTGAATGTCTTTCACGCCGCTGGCGATGTCGGAATTGCTCTGAGTTTGGCTGGACCGGCCGTAGTTTTCGTGATCCATGGTCCAGACGTCGTAGCCGAGTTCGGCGAAGATATTCATCACCGAGTATTCGCCTTTGCCGGGCGTGGCAAGATCGAACGACGAGCGGCTGGAATTCGAAGACCCGTGAATCAGCAGCAGCACCGGCCGCGTTTTTTCACCCGTCTTAGGCGGCGTTGGTTGTGGCGATGTCCGTTTGCGGAACATGTACAGCTTCACGCTGCCCTTTTGCGCCCAGTACTCGTTCGACCAGAGTTTCGGGGCTTTCTGTGCGCTGCTCTGCGCGAGTGCGGCCGCGGGCGCGAGCAGCGCGCCTGCCACTACTTTGCGACGGGAAACGGCGTCTCTCATCGCGCGGCCTGCTCCTTTGCCCGGGCTCCGCGAAGGATGTTCTCCACTGCCTCATTCCCTTCCTGACAGGCGTATTCATAGATCACGTATTGCGGATCGCGCGTCAAGGGGATCGCCACTTTCCAGGGCCGGGTGTACACGTTCGGGTCGTCGATGGTGACCTCGTACTGGATGGTGCCCGGTTCAGTGCGCGTGAATCGCTCGACCACGTGCAGAGCCTGGCTTTGGGGGATGCCCTTGATGCGTTCCGTGGCGGCGCTGGTGGCGATCCAGCCCTTGCCGTTGAAATTGGTCGTATCGACGACCAGCGTGTTGCCGTCCCAGTGGCCGCGCGAATCGCCATCCCATGACCGGACTTCGGCCGGCGCGTGCGCGCGCCCGTCCAGCGGGATTACTCGGGCGTCGTGAATCATTTCCGACATGATCACCACGTAGCCGGGGCTCTGCAGAATCTGGTACGCGTTGTTGTACCCCGCCGGGAACATCCGCCCGGGGACTCCGCGCGTAATGCAGCGGTCCCAAACGCTCATGTATTCGTAGGAATCGCCGATGTGCGCCAGGTCATCATCGCGTTTGGCCTCGGCGGCCGGCTTCACGGGAACTTTTCCATCCGGCGGATCCACGACCAGCGAAGTCTGCCGGGTGCCAACCACCTTGGTGCCCGAATCGAACCAGACCTGGTTATAAGTGCCCACGTCGCCCGCCACGGGAGGACGATCGACCTTGCTCTTAGCCGACTGCTTCTCGATCTCCGCGGCTTCCTTTTCCGTCAGGAAGGCTTTCCCGGCAAGCTGCGCGGGACGTTCGAAGGGCGTGATGGTGGCGTTGGTCCAGACCCCTTGCAAGTCCGGCTGCCCGTCGGCGGTGCGCGGCGGGGTCCACTTCTTCGATTGCGCGAACGCAATCGAAACCGAAATCGTGAGAACAAAAACTGTGCGATTGAGCACGTTGACACCTCCCAAGCGCTACGGATTGCGGGACGCGAGATACGCCGTGATCGACACCATGTCGTCGACCGTCAGCTTGGCCACGGCTTCCTTCATAAGCTGCGTGTAGGGACCGTTGCGGTTCCCTCTCTGGATGTCATAGAGCTGGCGCGCGATGTAGCTCGGCGAGCGGCCCGAGATCGACGGCACGTTCCCGAGGCCTTTGAGATCGGCGCCGTGGCAGATGCTGCACCTGATGGTTTTGCCTCCGCCGCCAGTGGTGACCAGAGCCTCGCCTCTTTTAATGCTGCCCACGGGCGCGTAGGCGATAAAGCTGGATTTCGAATCGCGCAGCTCGGTGCGCTCCAGGTCCACCGGCATTTCGATCACGCGCGAGCCGATCGGCTCCATGCCTTTGCCGGCGCCTTCGGTTTCGACGAACATCCAACCCGAGACGTGCGTCTTCGGAACCATCTTGGTTTCGACGACTTTGATCCAGGGCTTCGGCTTGATGCTGGCGAAATACTCGGCGGCAGCCTTCACTTCGGCTTCATTCGCAGCCTTGCCGATCACCATCATCGTGTTCGGCGGCCCCATCTTCGCTTCGGAGGTCTTGCGCAGGCCGTTTCTGTAATCGGCCATTTGCTGTTCGATATATCCGGCCGGAAGACCCACGAGACTGGCATTTTCCGGACGCCCTTGCCCATTGGGAAGGTGGCAATAACCGCAGGCGCGCACATCTGGCCGACGGCCGTGCATGACGACCTCAGGCATCGCCGGATGATCGTCCGGGTACCAGTCCGGCGGATTGAATAAGTCGCGGGTCTGGGGGAGCGTGAGAGCTACGGTGCTGCCGGGCACGTGCTTCATGGAAGTATCCACTGGTGCGGCCGCCGGAGTGGCTCCCGGGATCGCAGGCGGATTTACGGCGTAGGCCCAGGGCGGGGTGGTTTGGTTTTGGGCCAAAAGCGAAATCGTAATCAAGCACCCAGCGGCCGCGATTGCGGCAGTTAACCAACGGTTCATGCTTCACTCCTTCGGGATTCTCGCGTAGATTCTACCCTAATTGGAGCACCTGTGGCGGACGGTAATCTTGATAAGCTGTTTTAGCAGGGAAAGGCACAACACATGCAGATCCGAGTGAATGAACGATCCTGGACGGTCAAAGCCGCTCCCGATACGCCGCTGCTGTACGTATTGATGAACGAACTGCAGCTTCAGGGTCCGCGATTCGGCTGCGGCTTAGCCCAATGCGGATCGTGTTCGGTGCTGGTCAATGGAGTTGAAATGCGATCGTGCGTGACCCCGGTGTCCGCGGTCGGGAACAAATCGGTCACGACGCTCGAAGGGCTGCCGACCTGGTACGCGGCACAAAAGAAGCTGGCCAAGGCTCCCGCGCTGCATCCCGTGCAGCAGGCCATGATCGACGAACAAGCGGTCCAGTGCGGCTACTGCTTCAACGGGATGATCGTCAAGAGCTCCGAGCTTCTCTCGAAAACGCCGCGGCCAACGGAAGCGCAGATCCGCGTCGCGATGAACGGTCATCTGTGCAGGTGCGGAACATATCCTAGGATTATGAAAGCCATCCAGCGGGCGTCGGTCGCAATGGCGGGAGGTGCAGCGTGATTCGCCGGGAGTTTTTGAAGAGCGGCGGGGCTCTGGTTGTGGGATTCAGCTTGCGCGACACGTTAGTCGCGCAGAATCAAGGAGTCCAGGAGCGAGGCACAAAGGCCGGTCCGCCCGATGCGAAACAAGTGGATACTTGGCTCGCCATCCACGCCGATAACAGCGCCACCGTATACATAGGTTTCGCCGAGCTGGGCCAGGGCGCGTCCACGGCGCTGCTGCAGATCGCGGCCGAGGAACTCGATCTGGACATGAGCCAGATCCAGACGGTGCGGCTCGACACCAACGTCACGCCCAACCAGGGCGGAACGTATTCCAGCGCGTCGATCAATCGGGGCGGCCCGCAGATCCGCACGGCGTCCGCTGAGGCGCGGCTTGCATTGCTCAAGCTCGCATCCGCGAAGCTGAATACCCCACAAGACCAGCTCACTGTGTCGAAAGGTGTTGTGTCGGGCTCTGGTCGCACGGTGACCTACGGCGAACTGGTCGGCGACAAACCGTTTAACGTGGCGTTCAGCGGAAACGCGCCGGTGAAGAAGACCACCGAGTACAAGATCGTCGGGACCAGCTACCCGCGCAACGATACTCCCGCGAAGGTCAGCGCCCAGTACACCTACATGCAATTCGTGCGCGTGCCCGGCATGCTGCATGGCCGCGTGGTTCGCCCGCGGGGACAACGCATGTACGGAGCCGGCGCGAAGATCATGAGCGTCGACGAAGCATCGATCCGCGCGATTCCCGGCGCGCGTGTAGTTCGCAAGAACGATTTCCTGGGCGTGGTCGCGGAGAACGAGTGGGATGCCGTTCGCGCCGCGCAGCAATTGAAGGTTGTTTGGGAAACGCCGCCCACGCTTCCCGGGAACGCCGGGCTGTACGAACACATGCGAGCAGCGAAAACCGACGAAAACATCGTGCTCGAGCGCGGCAATGTGACCACCGGATTTAGCGGGGCTGCCCACACCGCTTCGCATACCTGCCTGGGGCCGTACCAGGCGCACGTGCCCTTCGGGCCGAACTGCGCCGTGGCCGATGTGAAAGCCGATTCCGCGCTGGTGATGTGCTCGACGCAGGATGTCTACGGAACGCGCAATAGCCTGTCGCGTTTACTGGGCATGCCCGTTGATAAAATTCGCGTGCAGTATTACGAAGGCTCGGGCACCTACGGCCACAGCTGTTACGACGATGTCGCGCAGGCTGCCGTGCTCCTGTCGCAGCTCGCAGGGAAGCCCGTTCGCTTGCAGTTCATGCGCTGGGATGAGCACGGATGGGATAACTATGGGCCGGGGCATATCGGCGAAGTGCGCGCCGCCGCCGACGCGAACGGCAAGATCGTCGCTTATGAGTATCAGGGCTGGCAGCACGGCTGGATTAACACCGAAACATCCGCGCAGTTGACTGGCGTGCCTCCATCGGAGTGGCCGGGCGCGGGCACCGGCGTCCAAGGCGTCAACCGGCTGACGTGCGGCGGCATGTACGATATCCCGAATCTCCGGCTGGTGAATCACAAATTGCCGGTCACGTCCTATCTCAAGGCCGGATGGCTGAGGTCGCCGCTCGATCTCTCGTTCGCGTTCGCGTCGGAACAGGCCATCGATCAACTCGCATATCTCACGGGAGCCGATCCTTACGAATTTCGCCGAAACAACATGACCGACATGCGTTGGTTGGGCGTGCTGAACGCCGCCGCGCAAGCCGCCAAGTGGACGCCTCGCAAGGCGGCGGCGAATTTGTCGCGAGCCAACATCGTGACGGGGCGAGGAATCGGCGTCGGGACGCATCTCACGTCGCACGGAGCTGCTGTCGCTGAGATCGAGGTCAACAAGGGAACTGGCCGCGTCGTGGCGAAACACCTCTATGGCGCGATCGATTCCGGCCAGGTGGTGAATCCCGGCTTCGTCGAAAGCCAGATCATGGGGCAGATGGTGCAGACTGCCAGCCGCATGTTCAAAGAGGAAGTGAAGTTCGATCAAACCGGCGTCACCAGTCTCGATTGGTCGACCTATCCGATCCTGCGGTTCGACGAATGTCCGGAGGTCACGGCCGTCGTCGTGCAGCGCTTGGACCAGAAGTCGACGGGTGCGGGCGAAGAATGCATGGCGGCTGCTGCAGCAGCGATCGCCAACGCGTTTTTCGACGCCACGGGAGTGCGGATGAACCAGTTTCCATTGACGCCTGCCCGCGTGCTTGCGGCGCTCAAGGCCGGAAAACCTGCCTGAGATAATAGAAGCATGTTGTCGGCATTCGATCCACTCGTTCGCGAGTGGTTCGCCGAAAAGTTCGCCACCGTCACCGAGCCGCAGCGGCTGGGATGGCCGGAGATCCAGGCTGGCCACGACGTCCTGATTTCAGCGCCAACGGGCTCAGGCAAGACGCTGGCAGCGTTTCTGACGGCCATCGACTCGCTGGTGCGCCAGGCACGCGCGGGCGAACTGCCGAACCAAACGCAGATTCTCTACGTTTCACCGCTCAAGGCGCTGAGTAACGACATCCACAAGAATCTGGACATCCCCCTGGCAGGCGTGGCGAAACTGGCCGCTGCGCAAGGCGTCGCGCTCGCTCCGATTCGCGCCGCGGTGCGCACCGGAGACACGCCCGCCGCGGAACGCCAGCGCATGGGCAAAGAAGCTCCGCACATATTGGTTACGACGCCCGAGTCGCTCTATATCCTTTTGACAGCCGAAGGGCCGCGGAAGATGCTCTCGTCCGTGCGAACGTTGATCGTCGACGAGATTCACGCCGTGGCCGACGACAAGCGCGGCTCGCATCTGGCTTTATCCATCGCCAGGCTGGAAGCTCTAACTGGCGCGCCGCTACAGAAAATCGGACTATCCGCGACCGTCAGCCCTATCGAAGAAGTCGCGCGATTCCTGAGCGATCGCGCGCATATCGTTCAAGTGGGACATCGGCGAGCCATGGACCTGGCCGTCGAGGTTCCTCGCGATGAGTTGGGCGCGGTCGCCAGCATGGAGATGTGGGATGAGGTCTACGACCGCATCGCCACGCTCGCGCAGGAGAACCGGACCACGCTGGTGTTCGTCAACACGCGCCGGTTATCCGAGCGCGTCGCCCACAAGCTGGCGGAGCGGCTGGGCGAGAACGCAGTTCTGCCGCATCATGGCAGTCTTTCGCGCGCGCTGCGGCTCCAGGCCGAACAGCGCTTGAAGAACGGCGAACTGCGGGCTGTCGTGGCCACCGCGTCGCTCGAACTGGGTATCGATATCGGCACCGTGGATCTCGTGTGCCAGATCGGTTCGACGCGCTCGATCGCCGTGGCGCTGCAGAGGGTCGGCCGGGCGGGGCACTGGATCGGTGCGTTGCCGAAAGGCCGGCTGTTCGCGACCACTCGCGACGAATTGATCGAGTGCGCGGCGCTGGTGCGCGCTATCCGCCGCGGCGAACTCGACCGTCTGGAGATTCCGAAAGCGCCGCTCGATATTCTGGCGCAGCAGATTGTCGCGATGTCGGCATGCGAAGAATTCGCGGAAGACGATCTATTCGCGCTGGTTCGCCGAGCGATGCCGTATCGCGATCTGGACCGGACCTCTTTTGATTCCGTCATTGCCATGCTCAGCGAGGGTATTGCGCACTCACGTGGTCGCAGCGGGGCGTATCTCCATCGCGATCAAGTGAATCATCGCGTGCGGGGCCGGCGTGGTGCTCGTCTGGCGGCGATCACCAGTGGCGGCGCGATACCCGATACGGCGCAATATCAAGTGATCGCTGAACCGGAAGGCACCGTCATCGGATCGCTCGATGAAGATTTCGCGGTCGAAAGCCTGGTGGGCGATATATTTTTGCTAGGGACAACCTCGTGGAAAATCCGTCGCGTGGAGCCGGGGCGGGTGCGTGTCGATAATGCGAAAGGGGCGGCGCCGACCATTCCATTCTGGCTGGGCGAAGCGCCCGGACGCACGCGCGAGCTGTCGCGGGAAATCTCGGCGTTACGGGAAGAGATCGCAAAGTTGGGCCAAGCCAGCATCATCGACTGCGGCCTCGACCAGCGTGGGGCGGAACAGGCAATCGAATATGTACTAGCCGGGCGAAACGCCCTGGGCGCCATGCCGACCCAGGACACCGTGGTCGCCGAGCGCTTCTTCGATGAGGCCGGAGGCATGCAACTGGTGATCCACGCGCCGTTCGGAGCCAGGATCAACAAGGCCTGGGGATTGGCCCTTCGCAAACGCTTCTGCCGCACCTTCAATTTCGAGCTGCAAGCGGCCGCCACCGACAACGGGATCGTGATTTCCCTGAGCGATCAGCATTCGTTTCCTCTCGAATTGGTCTTCAGCTTCCTGAAGCCGGCGACCGTCGAGCACGTACTGACGCAAGCTATGTTCGACGCGCCGATGTTCGGCGCTCGCTGGAAATGGAACGCCGCACGGGCGCTGGCGATCCCGCGTTTCTCGGGCGGGCGCAGGGTTCCGCCTCCCATCCAGCGCATGCGCTCGGACGATCTGCTCGCCAGCGTTTTCCCCGATCAGGTCGCCTGTGCGGAGAACCTGACGGGCGAGATCCGGATTCCCGATCACCCTCTGGTGAAGGAAACCATCGACAATTGCCTGCATGAGGCGATGGATCTGGATGGACTGAAGGAAATATTGGAGCGGATGGGTGAAGGCACGCTTCGCACCGTCGCCGTCGACACGCGTGAGCCGTCGCCTTTCAGCCATGAGCTATTGAACGCCAATCCGTATGCTTTTCTGGACGATGCTCCGCTCGAAGAACGCCGCACGCGGGCCGTGCAGATGCGGCGAAGTTTATCGGTTGAAGACGCGAAGAACCTAGGAACGCTCGACCCGGCGGCGATCGCCCAAGTGGCCGAAGAATCCTGGCCCGTGGTTCGCGACGAGCACGAACTCCACGACGCGCTGCTGACGCTGATTATTCTGCCGCCGGTCAAGGAATGGCACGAGTGTTATGAGGCGCTGGAACGCGCCGGACGCGCGTCAATGGTCAACGGACAATGGGTCGCAACCGAGCGCATGGAGATCGCGCGCAGCCTGCCCGATGAGGCCGCGACTGCGGCCGTTCTACGCGGTTGGTCGGATTCGATCGGGCCGTTCACAGCCGCGGCGCTGGCATCGCGGCTGTCGCTGCCTCCGGAGGCTGTCGACATCGGACTCGCCAAGCTCGAATCGGAGGGCCTGATTCTCCGCGGACGCTTCGCTACCGATGCAGACGAGTTTTGCCACCGCCGCGTTCTGGCGCGCATTCATCGCATGACGCTGGGGCGCCTGCGAAAAGAGATCGAGCCGGTGACCACCGCCGACTTCATGCGGTTTCTCGGCCGCTGGCAGCACCTCGCTCCCGGAACACAGCTCCATGGCGCCGATGGGCTGTTCCAGGTTCTGCGCCAACTGCAGGGTTATGAGATTTCGGCGGCTGCATGGGAATCGAGCGTGTTGCCGCGCCGCGTCGCGAACTACGATCCAGAACTGCTCGACCGCTTGTGCCTGTCCGGAGAAATCATGTGGGGACGGCTTTCGCCGCATCCGGCACTTGAAACCGAGGGAGGCCGACGCGTGCGGCCGACGCGCGTCGCGCCACTGGCGCTTTTCCTGCGCGACGATGCCAAGCGGCTGTTGTCGCCGGCCTCCAATCAATTGCCTCTCCTTTCTCACCCGGCGCGCGATGTCTTCACCGCCCTGGAATCGCAGGGAGCATCCTTCTTTAATGAACTGGTGCGCGCCACTGGACGCCTGGCCAGCGAGGTCGAAGACGGCTTATGGGAACTGGCCGCAGCCGGGCTCGTCACCGGAGACGGCTTTGAAAATTTGCGGGCACTGATCGATCCCAAGCGCCGCCGCGGGGAAGGCCGGGGGCGAAGTGCGCGGCCTCGTCACTCTGCCGGTCGCTGGGCATTGCTCAATCGCAACGCAGTCGCGACTGAGATCGAGTTCTTCGCCGGACAGCTCCTGGATCGTTGGGGTGTGGTGTTCCGCGACGTGCTCTCGCGCGAAACATTGGCGCCGGCCTGGCGCGATCTGCTGCAGGTGTATCGCCGCATGGAAGCGCGCGGCGAAATCCGCGGCGGCCGGTTCGTCAGCGGGTTTGTCGGAGAGCAGTTTGCACGGCCCGAAGCGCTCGATCTGCTGCGGCATCTCCGCCGCTCCGCCAAGACCGGCGAACAGCTCGAAATTGCACCCGCCGATCCATTGAACCTGAGCGGTATCGTGCTGCCGGGTCCACGAACAGGCGCATTGACGCAGATCCCGTTACGCTTGCTCGATGGCGTTCCGCAAGCCGTCGGTTTCTGACCGCCATGTACACTGGAATCGTGCGATGGTTGTTGTTCCTCGCCTTAACGGCATCCGTGCTGTTCGCGGCCGATCCAGTCGCCGCCAGCGCGCAGAAAAAGCTCGATTCGATTTCGGATCGTAAGCTGAAGCGCGGTGCGGTCGTGACGCTGAGCCCCCGCGAAATCAACGCCTGGATTCACGAAAAAGCCGTCAAAGCGTTTCCCGACGCGATTCGGAATGAGCATATCGTTCTCGGCCCGGGCACAACCGACGGGAACGCGCTGGTGGACCTGACGAAATTCAGCAAAAGCAACAGCGTGAATCCCTTGATCGCCCGGCTGATCGAAGGCGAACGGCCGCTGAAAGTTTCCATACGAGTCGAATCGGCGAATCGACGCGCCACCGTATTCCTGACCCGAGTGGAACTGTCCGGAGTGGCCATTGACGGGTCGATTCTCGATTTCCTGATCAAGCACTTCGTCCAGCCCCGCTATCCCGACATCAAGATTAACGAGCCGTTCGATCTGGATTACAACATCGACCGGATCGAGATCCAACCCACGGGCGTACGGGTTCTGATCAAGAAATAGTCAAGAAGCGATGATTCGAGCGGCTGCCTGCCGCCCCATACGGATGCAATCGGGGATGCCGATGCCGGTATAGGCGTTGCCCGCCAGATGCAAGCCCGGGACGGCTGACGCGTGCGCTTCAATCTCTTTCAGCCGCGCACCGTGGCCGACGATGTATTGCGCCATCGACCGCGGCCAGCGGTAAACGCCGGTGTAGACAGGCGCTGCCGTCAGTCCCAGGATCGTCCGCAATTCCTCGCGTGCGGTCGCGATCAAGGATTCGTCGGATTCGCTGAGCACCGCGTCATTTCCCGCGCCGCCGAAGAAACAGCGAAGCGTGATCTTGTCCGCGGGAACCCGATGCGGGAACTTCGTGCCCACGAACGTGCACGCCATCAGCCGTTTCCGTTCGGCCCGCGGGACCAGGAAGCCGGTTCCGGCGCGCTGGCCGTCGAATTCGGATGCTCGAAACACCATCTGCGCGATCGCCGACGAGGTGTAAGGAATCATCCGCAACAGCGATGCCAGGCGCGCATCGACATCGCACAGCAATTCTCCCCCGGCCCATGCCGGGCAAGCGATCACCAAGTGATCGGCGTCCATCCAATCACTATTCACCCGTACGCGAAAACCCGTTTCGCGCCGCTCGATCGCCTCCGCAGCGCCATGCAACACGTTCGCCTTCGCCGCGAGCCTGTCCACCAGGCATCCGAGGCCACTCTTCAACGTACGAAACAGCGGCTCACTGCGTTTCGCGCCGCTGCGAGCCGACATGAGCGTGCGCGCCAGACTGCCTTTCGTGCGCTCCATCTCCACAAATCGTGGAAGGACGCTGGCCACGCTGAGTTGGTCGGGATCGCCGCCATAGACGCCAGACAGCAGCGGCTCGGCCAGGTAATCCAGCGTCTCGCGTCCAAAGTGATCCGTCACGAATTCCGAAACGCTGCGATCCGGATACGTCTTCGGCCCGCGGAAGAACTCCATGCCCATCCGCACTTTCGTTCCCCAGCCGACCAACGGCGATGCCAGCATCGAACTGGGACGAGTGGGTACGAACATGGTCGTGCCCTCGGGCAGGCGGACTAGCTTTCCGTGACGTTGGATGTAGGTAACGCGCTGTTCATCGTTCGAACCGATGACGTCGCCGGCGAGGCCCAGTTCCTGGATCAGCTTCATCGCCTCCGGCTTGGCAGAAATGAAACTGTCCGGACCGCATTCCATCACGCAGTCTTCCCACTGACGGGTTTCGATCACACCGCCGACGCGCGATTGTTTTTCGATGAGGGTATGGGCGACGCCCGCGTTCGCGAGATCGTAGGCAGCGGAAAGCCCAGCAACGCCGCCGCCGACGATAATAACCACTGGCGCCTGCCCCTACAGTTTGAATTCGCGCACGATCTCAACGCACGCTTTCACGTTTTCCACCGGAGTTTCCGGAAGAATCCCGTGGCCGAGATTGAAGATGTGCCCGGGACGCGAGCCGGTGCGCTTCAGCAATTCATGCACGCGCATACGCAGCTCGGGAAGCGGGGCGAACAGCACGGCCGGATCCAGGTTGCCCTGCACCGCGGAGCGATAGCTGATGTCCATCCACGCCTGATCGATGTTGACCCGCCAGTCGACGCCCATCACGTCGCCTCCGGCCGCGTGCAGCTCGCGGAAGAAACCTGCGGCGCCGGTGCCGAAGTGAATCACCGGAACGCTGGCCGCGCGGATGCGTTCGAGCAAGGCCCGCGAATAGGGAGCCACGAAGCGAACGTAATCGTCCGGTCCCAGAGCGCCCACCCAGCTATCGAACACCTGAATGACTCGCGCACCGGCGGAAACCTGGAGCACGGCGAACGCGCCCAGCACGTCCACCAGCTTGCCCATCAGGCGGCGCCACAGCGTCTCGTCGTGATACATCATCGTCTTGGTCTTGATGTAATTGCGTGACGGGCCGCCTTCGATCATATAGCTGGCCATGGTGAACGGCGCGCCGACGAATCCAATCACCGGAACCCGGCCGGCCAAGGCCGTTACCACCCGCTGGATCGTCTCGCCGACGTAACCCAGGTCGTCGGTATTCGAAATCGAGAGGCTGTCGATGTCGTTGGATGTCCGGACGGGGTTTTCGATCACCGGCCCTTCGCCCGCGGAGAAGCGCAGCTTCAATCCCATCGGCTCTACGGGAAGCAGCAGATCGGCAAAGATGATGGCCGCATCCACGTCCAGGATTTCCACCGGCTGCAGCGTCACCTGAGCCGCCAGATCGGGACGCTTGCAGATTTCCAGGATCCCATGATGCTGACGGATGTCCCGGTACTGCTTCAGATAGCGTCCAGCTTGCCGCATGAACCAGACCGGCCGAACGTCGGTCGGCCGCCGGCGGCATGCGTCTAAAAAGCGGCTTGTCATTGGAGCCACGCGCATCGGTCTTGATTAACTCCCTGTCGTTACGGCTAAACGGTTGTAGGCGCTGTCGTCTGAAGTATAGCGCCCGGAAAGAAATGCTGGGCTAGACCCGTTGGCCTGTTCCTTTCACCAAGTTAGCACGACTGGGATCAAGAAATCGGGTTTTTTTCTTCCTTAGGCCGTCCACGCTTGATTCTCTTGAGGATTTGGGGAACTTTGGCCGCCAACGCCGCCGGAAGGTCGGCCTCAAAGTGCAGATCGGGCATGCGATAAAGCTGGAGGCGGTCCGTTAACTCCCTTTTTAAGAAAGGCTTAGCATGGTTGATCCCCGCCAATGTCTGTTCCTGCTCTTCCGGCGTTCCGTGGAGCGAAACGCGGATATGGGCATGGCGAAAGTCGGGCGAAACCAGGACTTCGGTGATCGATGCGCTGCCGACCCGAGGGTCTACCAGCTCGTAACCGATCAACTCTTCCAGCTCTTCCCGGAGGCTTTCGGCCACGCGTTCGTGCCGATGGGGGTCCACTTCTTCAGGATACAATACGTTCGTGAAAACGGCGGTGTTCTTGCTCCTGGTTTCCGCGGCTTGGGCCCAGTCTTTGCGAGTGTATTCCGAATTCGCCCAAATCGACACTACCGGCAAGGTCACGGCCCCGGCCGAGCCGCGCGAGATTCTCTCCCCCGCGATCGCCCGCAGCGCGTTTTCGTCGTTCCAGGTCGTGGTGGACGTGCCGCGAGGGACTCTCTATCAGCTCTACGTCGCCCAGAACCCCGAGAATGCGGTCGAAGTGACTCTGTATCGCGAAAACGGCGACCGGCTGGAGCCCGTCCGGCAGCCTGTCAGCGGCGACTCGACGCAAGGTTTCTGGATGGACTTGGGGACGGCCCGCGATGCGCCAGTTGAGCGGATCAAGGTCGAGCCGCAGCTGCACGTGAACAACGATTGGGTGATCTATCCCATGGAAGCGCGGGTCATGGAGGCAACCGTGCCCGATGGCAAACGGGCTCAGCAAGGCATGCGAAGTTACATTTGCGGGGCCACCGAGGAAGCGCCGCCACCCGGCACGGTTTCTATCTTGAACATGCGATCCCGCAATGCCCAGCAGGACGTCGCGCTGCCCGCGGCGGCTCCCAAGGAAGAACTTCAAAACCTGTTCGGCGCCTGCGACGCCCCTCCGTCTCCAAATCCCGAGTGGTACCTGCACATCCGCGACTATCTGCTTCGCCTGCGTTAGACTGGGAAGGCTAACTCGCGCGGAGAGATGGCCGAGTGGCTGAAGGCGCACGCTTGGAAAGCGTGTTTAGGGGAAACTCTAACCAGGGTTCGAATCCCTGTCTCTCCGCCACCTACAAATCATCTGCGCTATACGCAATCTGCGTATAATTGAAACGTGGAACGTGCCCCGATGACGGTCGTAGAAACCGACCGGTTTCTGAAGGATGCGCGACACCTGATGCCGGAATCGGAGCGCGCTAAATTGGTCGCATTCGTGGCAGCCAATCCCCAGGCGGGTCAGCTTGTTCCTGAAACGGGAGGCGTGAGGAAATTGAGATGGGCACTCCCAGGCAGGGGCAAGCGCGGCGGCGCCCGAGTACTCTACTACTTCCATAGCGAACAGGTGCCCTTGTTCTTGCTGGCGGCCTACGGAAAGAACGAGAAGGCGAACTTGAGCAAGGCTGAACGAAACGCCATGGCAAGACTCATTCCGATGTTGATGGAAGGATATCCGGGAAGGAAAGTATGAAATCGAAAACAGCGAAAAGAACGACGCGGCCGATAAAGAGGAAACCCAGCGTTGGGAAACGCATCGTCGAAGGACTTCAGCAGGCTGTGGCTTGGAGCCGGGGTGAGAATGACCGGGCTCGCGTAACCCTAGTCCAGGTGCCGGAGGTCGATGTCCGCGAACTGCGTCAGAAGATGGGGCTGAGCCAAGCTCAATTTGCCACGAAATTCGGGCTGCCGCCGGCGACTCTGCGCAATTGGGAACAGGGCAGGGCGCGCCCGGACGCTCCTACGCGGGTCCTCTTGGCGGTGATCGCGAAACATCCCGAAATGGTTGAAGAAGTACTCAGGAAGGCAGGTTAGCGATCAACGCCGTCTCAGCCGTCTCGGATGCCGCCCGCTCCCGGATGTCCCGGACGCGCGATGTTCGCACGATGCCCTTAAAGGGATGGAAGAATTCCATCTTCATATCCCGCCCGATGAATCGGAGCTTGAGCATCGGCGTACCCCAGGTCGATCCATGGAAGCTCACCAGCACCGGCGTGGGACAAATTTCCGGGTGCCCCGAGATCATAACTTCACCCTCGCCGCGGTTTTCGATCTTGTACAAAGTGTTCGCGGTCTGGACGTCCAGGAGAGCCCCGATGGGCAGTTCGTCGAGACTGACGCCTCCCTCCATCTCTGACTGGCAGATGGCGCGATTGATCGCGTCGTCAAAGTTCGGATGCGGCCGGAAAGGGTCGGTTAGCGGCAACATGTTCATAAGCGTCTCGCTCTACCTACATCTCTTGAGATGCAAACTGGCTTCCAAACGTCGCAAGACTGATTAGACAGGGCTTAGCCCCATCGTACCAAGACCCACCGGGACATTTCGCGCCAAATCGCGCACGCTCACGGTAAAGGTTTCAACTCCGGCTGTACGCCGTTCCCCAGGGGGTACCGGTCGACATTGAGTAACATCGAGACCATCTGATAATAGCCCATGACCGAGATCAGGTCCACCACGCCGCGCTCTCCCACGGCCTTGACCGCGGTCTGAAACGTCGCGTCGCTGACCTGTTTGGTTCGCAGCAGCTCCGTGCTGAAGTTGTAGATGGCTTCCTCGTCCGGCTGCATCGCTGCCGGGCGCTTTCCCGCGGCGATAGCGTCGACGATCGCGGGGCTGACTCCCGCCGCGAGCGCCGCTCGCTTGTGCGCGTTCCATTCGAACTGCGCGGTCCAGTAGCGCGCCGTGATGATGATCCCCATCTCGTTCAACTTTTTCGGCAGCGAGGAATGAAAGCGCACGCCCGCGCCAAACTTCTGGGCCAGATCGCCGATCTCGGGGCTCCGCAGCAGAACGTTGAACGGGCCGCCGGTGCCACGCCGTTCGCCGGCTAGAAGATCTTCGATCATGGTCTTCTGCGCGGGCGTCATCTGGTCGTAGGTGAGCGGCTTGAAGCGGTCGCCCGCCAGTTTCACGTCGCGCGGATTCGGAGCGGCTGCCTGCTGCGCGCCGAGAATCGTCGCCAGGCCGATCAAGGCCGGAATCGTGTAAGAACGCATGCTGTAGACATTATCACGCCGCAACCCCACTGTCAGGCAGGGCTTCCGGCGTGTGAACTTTGCCCAGGCGCCAGCCGCCGGCCACGGCAACCGCCGGGATCGCCAGCGAGAATCCGCACACACATCTCCGCATCCGTCTCGTCTGGCGCCGGGCCCGGC